>Ga0163152_10000018_pt1 | contig 274124 bp, 288 predicted proteins | sample OliLakLV19MP8IB2_FD_148635 | JGI IMG/M metagenome (GOLD analysis project Ga0163152, IMG submission 148635) | Freshwater microbial mat bacterial communities from Lake Vanda, McMurdo Dry Valleys, Antarctica - Oligotrophic Lake LV.19.MP8.IB-2 | ecosystem: Environmental > Aquatic > Freshwater >... | reverse complement strand
ATCGGAGCGACTGACAGGCGCGCTGCTCGACCGGCTCACCCATCACGTCCACATCCTCGAATTCAACGGCGACAGCTTCCGCCTGAAACATTCAAAAGCCCGTCGCCGCGCGGCCGCGCAGACCGAGCCGCCGCCGGAGCCCGCCTTCGATCCTGAAACCGGCGAAATCCTCGACCCCTGAGCTTGCTCAATATCGCCGCCGAAACGCAGAGGGCCCCCGATCGGGGGCCCTCTGCGTTAACACCTGCATCCACCGTCAGTGATGTACTTTTACGCCGCCCGCGTGATGTATTTTTGGTCCGGCGTTGACACTTGAGCCCGATCCCGCCGCGATTCAGCGGATCATGGACGGGCATCGCGGCATTTTCAGCGCGATGGTTTAGATCGGCATGAAGATGACGCGGCCGCCGCGCGCATTGGCGAGCGTGCGCGCTAGGCGGCAATCGCTCTCTTCGGGCTGGACCGAAGCATCGACGCCATCAATCCAAGCGCGGCAATAACCCGGACGCGGCAGAGCGTCCGCCGGCACGCCGGTGAAATCATTGCGGCCTTCGAAGGAGGCGCGTTCGACGACGCCTTCCGCCGAGCGTTCCAACACTTGGCCGCCCAACGTTGCGCGACCCATTCAGCGTGTTCGCACTCCATTGCGACCGGCTGTTTATCGTCGGGCAGCGCTTCATAGTGAATTCGGCACTGGCCCAGCTCCAGTCGATTAACGACGTGCTCCGCGACGGGTTGCGGCGCGATTTGCGCGTTGGCTGTATCGGCCCGCATGGCTGCAATGCTTGACCCGCCAAGGGCGACCAGCGCGAGGGCAGTAGCGAAACCGGAGGCAGCTAATCGTGTCATGCATCTCAAACTCACAGCACGCGCGCTCGTTCCTGAGCGCAGGATGAATGTGGACGCACTGTGGTATTCGGGACGTGACTTAGGTCATGCCCAGAATTCGCTTTGGGCGAGAAACCGACGCAAAGAAAAGCGCGGAGGTTTCCCTCCGCGCTCAGAGCGTTTCCAACCCAGTCAGCGTGCTATTGGCAGGCTAAGCATTCCTCGTAGTCGGTTTTGTCGGACGTCGACATCGCGTGCGCCTCGATATCGGCCTTGTTGTCTTCGCCAGCGAAGCCTGCGCGCTGCACGCTCTTGGAGCGGCAATAATAGAGGCTCTTTACGCCGCGTTCCCAGGCCATCCAGTGCAGCATGTGCAAATCCCACTTATCGACATCGCCCGGCAGGAAGACGTTGAGCGATTGCGATTGGCAGATCAGCGGCGTGCGGTCGGCGGCGAGTTCGATCACCCAGCGTTGGTCGATTTCGAAGGCCGTCTTGAAGATGCTCTTCTCGTCGTCGCTCAGGAAGTCGAGGTGCTGCACCGAGCCTTCGTTCTTTAGGATCGATGACCAAACGCTTTCGGTGTTCTTGCCTTTCTCTTCGAGCAATTGCTCGAGATAGGGGTTCTTGACGGAGAATGAGCCCGACAGCGTCTTGTGCGTATAGATGTTCGCCGGGATTGGCTCGATGCCAGCGGATGTGCCGCCGCAAATGATCGAGATCGAAGCCGTCGGCGCGATTGCGAGCTTGTGCGAGAAGCGCGCCATCACGTTGTTCTCGGCTGCGTCCGGGCATGGGCCGCGCTCTTGCGCCAGCTTCACCGAGGCCGCATCGGCGCCGCGACGAATGTGGCGGAACAGCTTGTTGTTCCACACCTTCGCCATCGCCGATTCCATCGACACGCCTTGCTTTTGCAGGAAGGAGTGGAAGCCCATCAGGCCGAGGCCCACGCTGCGTTCGCGCATGGCCGCGTAAACGGCGCGTTCCATTTCCGGCGGCGCGCGCTGGATGAAGTCTTCAAGCACGTTGTCCAGGAAGCGGAAGATGTCCTCCATGAACTGCTCTTCCTTCTCCCATTCGAGGAAGGTTTCGGCGTTCAGCGACGAGAGGCAGCAGACGGCTGTGCGTTCGCGCCCATTATGATCCATGCCGGTGTGCAGCATGATTTCCGAGCACAGATTCGACTGGCGAACCTTGAGGCCAAGCTTCTTCTGGTGGCTCGGCATCTGCTTGTTCACGGTGTCGGAGAAGATGATGTAAGGCTCGCCCGTTTGTAGACGGAGCTCCAAAATCTTCTGCCAAAGCTTGCGCGCGTTGACGTGCTTCAGCGCTTCTTGGTTCTTCGGGCTGCGCAGCGCGAACGGCAGGTCGTCACGCACCGCGATCATGAATTCGTCAGTGAGGTTGAGCCCGTGATGCAGGTTCAAGCTCTTGCGGTTGAAATCGCCGGCGGCTTTGCGGATTTCGAGGAATTCCTCGATCTCCGGATGGTGGATGTCGAGATAGACGGCCGCCGAACCACGGCGCAGCGAACCTTGGCTGATCGCGAGCGTCAGCGAGTCCATCACGCGGATGAACGGAATAATGCCGCTCGTCTGACCGTTCTGGCCGACCTTTTCGCCGATGGAACGAACGCCGCCCCAATAGGTGCCGATGCCGCCGCCGTTAGAGGCGAGCCACACGTTTTCGTTCCATGTGTCCATGATGCCGTCGAGTGAATCGCCGACGGCGTTCAAGAAGCACGAGATCGGCAAGCCGCGCTCGGCGCCGCCATTAGAAAGGACGGGCGTCGCCGGCATGAACCAGAGCTTGGACATGTAATCGTAGATGCGTTGCGCATGACCGATGTCGTCGGCGAACGCCGTCGCAACGCGCGCGAACATGTCCTGATAGGACTCGCCCTGCAGCAAGTAGCGATCGTTGAGCGTGGTCTTGCCGAATTCCGTCAGCAGCGCATCGCGGCTCGGATCCGTAACGACCTTCTCGACAACCTTGAGCGGACGCAGCGGTTTGGGCTTGCCGCGATGGACCTCGCCCATGCGGTGGATCCCTGCTTTTTCCGCCCGTGCCTGCATTTTCCAGCCCCCAGATTTAGCTCTGTGTTAATCCGACTCGGTTCTGACCCAAGCCACACGACCTTGGGGCCCGCGTCGAACCGTACCGCTATATATAGTGATGACACCCGTTAATGCAGGGTCAATGGGAGACCGCCTTCAGCAGCAATTTTTCTCTGCGCAAGCTGTGAGCAATGGGCCGGGTTCGGACCTCCATTAACCATCTTTATCGACCCGGCACCGCACCGGCCCCGGGCGGAATTGGGTTTTTTCGGGGCCGCGAGAGTAGGGGAATTAACGGCCTCCGTTTCTGAACCGATCCCGTTGCAGCCAGGTAGAGCCGATCTGCCCCCTGAGTCGGTCATTTCGGACGAATCGACACCCATAAGGTCGGCCGATTCCGCTTGATCGCCCGCCTTGCCGGGATCAGGACCGGCGGCCTTGGAGGATTACGGGTGCGGCTTGGCGGGGTAGCGGCGGTGGCGCTGGGTGGGGCGCTGATCGGCCTCGCGCCGATCGCCGTGCGCCTTTCCGAGGTCGGGCCGCTGGCGACCAATCTGTGGCGCTTCTTGTTCGCCCTGCCGATCCTGGCGCTCTGGGCTGCCCGGAGCGCCCCCACCGCCAAGCGCGACACTTTCTGGCTCTTGGCCGCCGGCGGCCTCTTCGCCCTCGAACTCAATCTCTGGGCCATCGCGCTGACCAAGACGACCGTCGCCAACGCGACGCTGCTCGCCAACACCACGCCCGTCTTCGCGGCTGCCTTCGGTTGGTTCGTGTTCAAGGAGCGGCTGGGCGCCGGCGTGTTGCTGGGTGGTCTCTGCGCGATGATCGGCGCGGTGTTGCTGACGCTTGGCCGCGCGCAAACTGGTGTCGGGCCCGCAGGCGCGGAGCAAGGCCTGATCGGTGACGGCATGGGCCTCGCTGCCGCCGTCGGATATGCGGGCTATCTGTTGATTGTGCGCTCGCTCGGTTCGCGCGTGAGCGTCGGCGCCGTGATGTTCTGGGCTGGCGTCAGCAGCGCGGCGCTCACGTTCGTGCTGTGCTTGATCACCGGCGAGCGCTTGTTGCCGCACTCTGTGCAAGGTTGGGCGATCCTGGTGGGGCTTGGCGTGTTCGTGCAAGTCGGCGGGCAGGGGCTGATCGCGTACGGCGTCGGCCGCTTGCCCATCGTCATCTCAACCGTTTTGCTGTGGACGCAACCGCTCGCGGCGGCGGCGCTGTCATGGCTGTTGTTTGACGAAGCGCTGGGCCCCATCGCGCTGATCGGCGCGGGCCTAGTGCTCGGCGGGCTCTATATCGTGCAGCGTGCGCGGGCGCCCGTCACTCAATGATGGAGCCGCCGCATCCATCGCGGCATGGGACACGCGATCGTGTGATCGCGTTCGCAGGACGCGAAATTGGTCGCGTACACCAGTTCGGCGCGGCCAATCAGATTTTCCATCGGCACTGGCCCCATGCCGTCCCAGCGACTGTCGAGTGAGTTGTCGCGATTGTCGCCCATGAAGAAGAGGTGCCCCTCCGGCACTTGGTAGGGGCCGAATGCATCGAAGCTGCCGGCGTCGGTCAGATTGTGGACGCTGTGGGTCACGCCATCCGGCAACGTCTCTTCACTGCGCGCCGCATATTCGCGCCCGCGCGGATCGACGCGCCGCATCAGCATCACTGGCTCAGTCTGCGCCGCGCGCTCGCCGTTGATCCACAACGCGCCGTCAATCACCTCGATCGTATCGCCCGGCAGACCGACTAGGCGCTTGATCATGGTCTCGCCGCTGACCGGATGGATGAACACGACGACATCGCCGCGGCGCGGCATGTTTTCGAACAAGCGATGCGCGCCAGCCGGCAACAGCAGACCCGCATTAAACGGCAGCGAGTGGCGGCTGTAGCCGTAAGCGAACTTCGACACGGTGACGCGGTCGCCCACCTCCAAGTGCGGGACCATGCTCTCGGACGGGATGCGATACTGCGCGAACGCCACTGTGGTGAAGGCGATATAGGCCAAAAACGCGCTCCCGATTGTCTTTAGCCAATCGAGCGCTTCGGTGCGGAGGGTTGGGAGATTCATCAGCCCAGCGTCGGGCGGCATGCACTTGGGGTCAAGCGGGCGCCCATGCTAGGAGCACAACCATGCGACCAGCAACGCTCGCTGCCATTGCCGGCGGCATCAAAGATACATTTGGCGGCCGGCTCGGCTGGTTTGCGGGCTTGTGCTTTGTCGTCGCAGTCGCCGCCACCGCCATCGCTGCTTGGGCCGGCTTCCGTTTCTTGATTCCGCTCTTGCCGGACGGGGAGGGTTGGACGGCCTATCTCTGGAACGCCGCCGAATTCATCTCCGGCGCCGGCGTCGTCATCCTCGCCATCGTACTCTCGCCCACCATCTCGATGATTGTCGGCTCGATGCTGTTCGATATCGCCGCCGAGCGTGTCGAGAAGGATGTCGGCCTGCCAAAAGGGCGGATGGTGTCGATTGGCGAAGGCCTGATGAACGGTTTCCGCATCGCCTGGCTGCCACTCGTGCTCAACATCGTCACGCTGCCGCTGCTGTTCATTCCGGTCGTCAATATTGTGTGGTTCCTGAGCCTCAACGGCTATCTGATGGGGCGCGAATATTTTTCGCTCGCCGCCGTGAGGCGCATGCCGTTCACCGAAGCGCGCCGCCTGCGCGCGAGAAACGGCGCCAGCATCTTTCTCGTCGGTCTCGCCTGTTCGTTCATACCGTTCGTCGCGCCGCTGGTTGGCGCAAGCGCGATGACACGGTTGGTGAAGTCCCTCGTTCCGGCGTGAGTCAAGCTGAACGCGCGATAGCGTCTAGGCGCGCGCCGCGACGAGCTTCACCACATCGCCCATGATGCCGGTGATTTTGAAGTCCTTCGGCGTGTAAACGCCAGCCACGCCCATCTGCTTCAGCGCAAGCGCATCAGCCGGTGGAATGATGCCGCCTACGATGAGGGGCACATTGTCCATACCTTCGGCGCGCATCAGGCGCACGACTTCCTGCACCAGATCGAGATGCGAGCCGGAGAGGATGGATAGCCCCACCGCATGCGCGCGCTTCTCTTTCGCGGCGGCTACGATCTCCGCTGGCGTAAGGCGGATGCCTTCATAGATCACATCCATGCCGACCGCGCGTCCGCGCGCGGCGATCTGTTCGGCGCCGTTCGAATGACCATCGAGTCCGGGCTTGCCGACGAGAAACGTGAGTTGCCGCCCGAGCTTTTCGCTCAGCGCCGCCACATCGCGCTTGACCGCTTCGCTATCCTCGGCCTCGGTCTCGATCACCAGCGCCACGCCCGTCGGCCCGCGATACTCGCCGTAAACAGCGCGCAACGCCGCCGCCCATTCACCGGTGGTGACGCCGGCTTTCGCGGCGGCGATGGATGCGGGCATGATGTTCTTATCGGCGCGCGCATCGGCTTCGAGCGCCGCCAAAGCTGCTTCCGCCGCTTTGCCATCGCGTTGCGCGCGCCAAGCTTTCAGCCGCGCGATCTGCTCTGCTTCGACGCTCAAATCGACGGTGTGAATATTCTTTTCGCCAGCTTCGAGTGGGGAGGGTTCGGCTTCGGTGAAGGCGTTGACGCCGACGATCTTCTGCTTGCCGGCTTCGATCTGTTCGATGCGGCGGCGATTAGAGTCCACCAACGCCGCTTTCATGTATTCGACATTGGCGATGGCGCCGCCAGAGGCTTCGAGCTTCGCAAGCTCAGCGCGCGCGCCCGCGACGAGCTCCGCGACCTTGGCCTCGATCACCTTCGAGCCTTCGAAGATGTCTTCGTATTCGAGCAGATCCGTCTCGTACGCCAAGACTTGTTGCATCCGCAGCGACCATTGTTGGTCCCATGGCCGCGGCAGTCCGAGCGCTTCATTCCACGCCGGCAGCTGCACCGCGCGCGCCCGCGCGTCCTTGGAGAGCGTGACCGCCAGCGTTTCCAGCAGGATGCGATAGACGTTGTTCTCGGCCTGCTGCTCGGTCAGCCCCAGCGAGTTGACCTGTACGCCGTAGCGGAAGCGCCGCGCTTTTTCGTCAGTGACGCCATAGCGTTCGCGGCCGATCTCATCCCACAGCTGCACGAACGCGCGCATCTTGCAGGTTTCGGTGATGAAGCGCAGGCCGGCATTGACGAAGAACGACATGCGCGAGAACACATCGGCAAAGCGCTCTGAAGGCGTTTCGCCGCGCGCCTTCACCTCATCCAGCACCGCAATCGCGGCAGCCAGCGCGAAGGCTAGTTCCTGATCCGGCGTCGCGCCGGCTTCCTGCAAGTGATAGGAACACACGTTCATCGGGTTCCATTTCGGAATCTCGTCGAGGCTCCAGGCGATGGTGTCGGCGGTGAGCTTCAGGCTCGGCGCGGGCGGGAAGATATAGGTCCCGCGCGAGAGATACTCTTTGAGGATATCGTTCTGCGTCGTGCCGGTGAGCTTCGCGCGCGCCGCGCCTTGCTCGTCCGCCAGCGCCACGTAAAGCGCCAGCAACCACGCCGCCGGCGCGTTAATCGTCATCGACGTGTTCATCTGGTCGAGCGGAATGCCGTCGAACAGCGCGCGCATGTCGCCCAGATGGCCAACCGGCACGCCGACCTTGCCGACTTCGCCGCGCGCCAGGATGTGGTCGCTGTCGTAGCCCGTCTGCGTCGGCAGATCGAAGGCGACGGACAAGCCGGTCTGCCCGCGCGCCAGATTGGCCCGGTAGAGCTTGTTGGACTCAGCCGGCGTGGAGTGTCCGGCATAGGTCCGAAAAATCCAGGGCGGGTCGGGGGCGTGCTGAAAAGGCGGCATCGGAGCGCCATGCTGCATCGCAAAATGCTCGGCGGCTAGACGTTGTGTTTTCGAAAGCGACGAAGTTCCCGCGATTCGCATCATGCCTGCCGCAGACCGTTGTGGGACGGCGCGCGGCATCCGGAACCGTGTGCCTCGTGACAGGGGAGTTTTGCGAGTTCCAATTCGCGCGTGAGCGTACTTTGCGTGCCGCGACGTCACGAAATGCCGGTGCGCCGATTGCATCTGGGCCGGCCAAGGGCGGCTTTCTTGGCCAGGAGATTTTGAAGTGAAGTCAGTGAGAATATACGTAGCAGCCGTGGCGATGGTGGGCGCATTCGCGTTCGCGCCAGCGGCTTTCGCCACCACCAATGGCGGCGGGCAGTGTCAACGGGATTGCGGCAGCAATAATGGCGGCGGCAATAACAATGGCGGCAGTGAAGGTGTTTCAGTCGACACCAATATCGACATCGACAACCGGTCTTCGTCCTCCGCTTGGGCGCAAGGCGGCAACGGCGGTTCGGCAAACAATCACAACTCCAACACTGCCACTGGCGGTGCGGGTGGTTCAGGCGGCTCAGCCAACAACACCAACTCGAACACTGCTTACGGCGGCGCTGGCGGCCTAGGCGGCACGGGCGGCACGGCGAACAACGCCAACGTCAACAACGCAAACAATTCGAGCAACGCCACGGGCGGTTCTTCGAGCGCCGACAATAACGGCAATAACAACGGCAACAACAATTCGAGCTCGAGCAACAACCAGTCGCAAGGCCAATCGCAATCGTCGAACAATGCCAACGACAACTCGAACTCGAACAATGCGAGCCAGAGCGTCAACACCTATAACGAACGCGACCCGGTGAGCACGGCCTATGCCGCGCCGCTGGCTGTGGGCGAAGACACCTGCATGGGCTCCAGCACGATGGGCGCTCAAGCGGTCAGCTTCGGCTTGTCGATCGGCACCACTTGGCAAGATCGTAACTGCCAACGCCTGAAGAACTCGCGCCAGCTGATGGTCCTTGGCTATCAACGCGCCGCGACTGCGCTGATGTGCGTCGATGACGACGTGCGTCTCGCGATGGCCGAAGCCGGCACGCCTTGCCCATCAGGCGGTGTCGTCGAGGCGTCCTACGCCCCGCCGGCGCCCCCGGCGCAGGTCGTTTACGTTCAAGAGCCGGCAGCTGTCTTCGTCCAAGAAGAGCCGGTGACAGTTGTCGAACCCGAGCCGCGCCCGACACCGCGTCGCGCTTGGCGCCCGGAAGACGACGAGAAGTAAACGCGCCTACGAAGAAGAGAGCGGCCCCGGGGAACCGGGGCCGTTTTCGTATGCACGCGTGCCGAGCACAGCATTGACGATTCCGCCTGAAACTGGCCATTGTGCGCCGCAGCAAAACGTGAGAGCGGCCATGACCCAACCGAACCTGAAAGCCGTCAAAGACATTTACGCCATCGGCGAGATTCCGCCGGCATTCCACGTGCCTGAAAAGATGTGGGCGTGGGCGATCCGCAAGGAGCGCCATGGCCGCCCGCTCACCGCGATGCAGCTCGAAGAAGTGCCGGTGCCGGGAATCGGCGAGGACGAAGTGCTCGTGCTCGTGATGGCGGCGGGCGTAAACTATAACGGCGTGTGGGCCGCACTCGGCCAGCCGCTGAGCCCACTCGACGGACACAAGCAGCCGTACCACGTCGCCGGCTCCGATGCCTCCGGCATCGTCTGGGCCGTGGGCGCCAAGGTGAAGCGCTGGAAGCCAGGCGACGAAGTCGTCATCCACTGCAATCAGGACGACGGCGACGACGAAGAGTGCAATGGCGGCGACCCGATGTTTTCGACCAGCCAGCGCATCTGGGGCTACGAGACGACGGACGGCTCGTTCGCGCAGTTCTGCAAAGTGCAAGCGCGCCAGCTGATGCCGCGTCCGAAGCATCTCACCTGGGAAGAAGCGGCCTGCTACACGCTGACGCTGGCGACGGCCTATCGCATGCTGTTCGGCTGGCGGCCGAACGTGTTGCGTCCGGGCCAAAACGTATTGGTGTGGGGCGCGAGCGGCGGCTTGGGCGTGTTTGCCGTGCAGCTCTGCGCCGTATCCGGCGCGCACGCGATCGGCGTCGTCTCCGATGACAGCAAGAAAGATTACGTGCTCTCGATGGGCGCCAAGGCGGTGCTGAACCGCAAGGATTTCGATTGCTGGGGCCAGTTGCCGAAAGTGAACGGCGAGGGTTTCGCCGAATATATGAAAGAGGTGGGCAAGTTCGGCAAAGCCGTGCGCGCCATCACTGGCGGCAAGGATCCCGACATCGTCTTCGAACACCCGGGCGAGCAGACGTTCCCAGTTTCGGTCCGCGTGGTGAAGCGCGGCGGCATGGTCGTCATCTGCGCTGGCACCACCGGCTACAATCTCACCATGGACGCGCGCTATTTATGGATGCACCAAAAGCGTGTGCAAGGCTCACACTTCGCGCACCTCTACCACGCCAGCCAAGCCAACCAGCTCGTCATCGATCGCCGCATCGATCCGGCCATGGGCGAAGTCTTCCCCTGGGATAAAATCCCCGACGCGCACGAAAAGATGCTCGATAACAAACACACGCCCGGCAACATGGCCGTGCTCGTGAACGCGCAGCGCAGCGGGCTGCGGACTTGGGAAGATGTGCTGGAGCTGAGCGACGCGCGGAGTTAAATCGGGCCAACGTCATGCATGTCAGTTCCCCGTAAGCATCACTATCTTCCCCAGTTCTACCTCTCCCGGTGGTTGAACGAATCTGGCCTATTGTTTGAGTACGGTCGGCCGTTTCGAGATTTGGTTGTGCGTGAGCGCACTCCTGCAGGAACGGGATTCCAACCGGGTCTGTACTCGATCGATGGGCGAGACGACCCGTCGAGTCGAGAAGAGGTTGAGCTTAGGTTTATGCAGCGCCTGGACGACGCTGCGGCCGAGTCTTTATCGGGACTCGAGGCTGAGCGAGCTAAGCCGAAGGATGACGCGCTAGTGGCCGCGTGGTCTCGGTTTGTGTTGTCCCTGGTGTATCGGAACCCCGCCCGAATTCAGGAGATGCGCAACAACATCGAGGCAATCGATCTCGATCCGAAAATTCAGCAGGCATATGAGAAGGTCAGGGCCAAAGGTGGCCCGACGTCCTACTTGGATTTTGTTGGGAGCGACGAAAGGTTCAACGAAGAAGCCCGCGGGTATTTGATCCGACGCATAATTGGGTCGGAGTGGGTTGGAGGACATCTCAGTAACATGCTGTGGTCAGTTGTGGACGTTCGTGCAGATGGGCATGAACTGCTCATTAGCGACAGCCCTGTGGTCGCGAGCAACGGAGTCGGAAAGGAAGATGGCTTCTTAATCGTCCCAATCGGACCAAGAACTTTCTTTCTGGCGTGCAACAACAGATCGGTCGAACATTATTTTAAAGAACAAGCCTCGCGCCGAAATTTCGCTGCGTCATTGAATCACTCTGTGGTGTTCAATGCAGAGGTTCTTGTGTTGGCTCGGACGAGCAGCCACTCGAGGTTCGTGGATAATCGTCTGGTTATGCCCGGTCTGCCGCCGCGCGATCGCGTGACTTGGCAAATTTGACAGTCCGCCGCTGCATCGAATGCGGCGGCCCGCGCCGTTTTGCGCACCGCTGCCGTCCAGCCGTCATCGGCGTTTTGAGCGAAGTCAAAGCCGCACGCGCGCGCTGGCTGCATGTTGACGCTAAGGAGCGTCAGCAATGCTTACTCCCGAGCAACGTCAGCACGTCGCGGCGATATTGTCGGCATCCAATGATCTCACCATCGCCACGGTGCGGCCGGACGGCTGGCCGCAGGCGACCGCGGTGAGCTTTGTCAGCGACGGCGCGACGATCTATTTCGGCACCTGGTCCAAATCGCAGAAGGCGCTGAACATCGCCGCCGACCCGCGCGTGTCGGTGGCGGTGACGGCGCCCTATACGAGTTGGGACACGATCCAAGGCGTATCGCTGGCGGCGCACGCGGTGCGGGTCACGGAGATGGCGGAGTTGAACCGGGTCTTTCAGCTGATGATGGCCAAGTTTCCCCAGCTTGGGCAGTACGTCAAAGCCGGCGAAGACGCCGAAATGGCGCTTTACCGGATCGAACCCGAGATCGTGTCGATCCTCGACTACCGGCGGGGTTTCGGCCACACTGAATTGGCGAGCGTCGCACCTTAAGTCCGGCAGCGTTGACCTCCGCCGCGTCAGAGCCCCTAATCGCGGCGCCAGAGCGCGGCATAGCCTGCGCCCGGCGGGGGAAACGGGATGGTTCGACTTATCTTGGCGGCGCTTGCGCTGATTCTAGCGGCGGGCGCGGGCTTCATCGGCTATCGCACTTACACGTTCACCGCGCCGCCGCCGCCGGCTGCGGTCGAAATCCCCGACACCGGCGCTTACGCCATTGACGCAAGTGCCGCCGCCATGCGTCTGGCCGAAGCGATCCGTTTCCGCACCGTGTCGCTGGTCGAAGAGACTGACGACCGCGCCCCGTTCGTGGACTTCCACGCTTGGCTGCAACAGCGTTACCCGGCCTTCCACGCCGCCGCGCGCCGCGAGATGATCAGCGAGCTTTCGCTGCTCTACACCTGGGAAGGCAGCGACCCAGGCCAGCCGCCCATTATCCTGCTCGCACACCAGGACGTGGTGCCGGTCCCCGACGACACGCGCGAGAATTGGCAAGTCGATCCATTCGCAGGCATCATCCGTGACGACGCCATCTGGGGCCGCGGCGCGATTGATGATAAAGGCTCGCTCGTCGCGCTCATGGAAGCGGCGGAGTTTTTGGCCGCGCAAGGGCGCCGGCCGGTGCGCACCATCATCTTCGCCTTTGGTCATGACGAAGAAATCGGCGGCGACGAGGGCGCCGTTGTCATGGCGCAAACATTGGCGCAGCGCGGCGTGCGCGGTTGGTTCGTGCTCGATGAAGGCATGGCCGCACTCGATCAACATCCGCTCACCGGTGGCCCCGCCTCGATGATCGGAATCTCCGAACGCGGTGGCGGCAATTTGCGCATCCACACTGTCGGTCAGCCCGGCCACTCGTCGATGCCGCCAAACGAGACGGCGGTGTCGCTCGTCGCTGAAGCAGTTGACCGTATTCATTCCATGCCGATCGAACAACGCCTCGAAGGCGGGCCCGCGCTCGGCATGATGCGCGCGCTGGCGCCCGAACTTTCCTTCACCAACCGCATGGCGGTCGCCAACGAGTGGCTGTTTGCGCCGCTGCTGCGTGCGCGCATGGCCGACAACGCCGCCGCCCGCGCGCTGCTCGGCACCACCATTGCGCCAACGGTGATCGAAGGCGGCTCGCGCCCCAACGTGTTGCCGGGCGAAGCCAACGCCTGGATCAATTTCCGCATCCATCCGCGCGATAGCGGCGCCGATCTGCTCCGCCGTGCGCGCGAAGAGGTCGCCGATCTCGAAGGCGTGACGCTGGAATGGGACGGGACCCCGCGCGACGCGACGCCGATCTCCAGCACCACGTCATCAAGCTATGGCCTGATCGCCGCGCTATCCAGCGCCATGCTGCCCGACGCGCCAGTCGCGCCCGGCTTGGTGCTTGCCGGCACGGACTCGCGCCACTACTCGGAGGTCGCCGAGAACGTCTATCGCTTCCAGCCCATCCTGTTGACGTCGGCTGATCTCGAAATGCCGCATGGCTTGAACGAGCGGCTTTCAGTGGAAAATTTCGAGCGTATGATCCGGTTCTATATTGGCCTCATGGAAGCGGGAGCGATGCAATGATGCGCGTGCTATTGATCGCGGCGGCGTTGACGATGACTGCATGCGCGCCGCAGGCAGTCGAAGAAGGGGAGCGGCCCGTGACTGAACAGGTGGTTGCTGCGCCGACGCCGGATGATGTCGCGGTGCGCATCACCGCCGAGCAGGCGGGGCAGACGATTAATGTCGGCGTCAACCAGCGCTTCGCGGTTGAACTCGTTGGCGTGCCGACCGCTGGCTATATCTGGACGCCCGCGCAAATCCCCGCCTTCGTCACCCGCGCCGGCGAAGCCAGTGGCAACACCAGCGCCGCGCAGAGCCAGCCCGGCTTCACTGGCGGCAATCACTGGGAAGTGCTGATGTTCGTGGCGACAGCGCCAGGGACGGGCGAACTCGTCATCGAGCAACGCCGTCCCTGGGAAGGTGACGAGCCGGCAAGCGACAGCTTCCGCGTCACGATCGTGGCGCAGTAGCCAGCCGCGCGCCACCGCTCTGCAGCACGCCGCTGCCGATGATCGGCACAAGGAAGGTCACCAGAAGACCGGTGTTCGACAGCGCGTTTAGCGGCGCCCCGAGCGCGACCGAGATTGCTGAGTCGATCACGTACCAAACCACGATCGAGAGCGTCAGCGTCCGCCATGCTGGCGCGCCGACTGTGTCGGCCGCGCTCACCAATCCGAGAACGGCGATTACCCAGCCGATCATTACCGCGCCCAGCAGCGCCGCCGTCAGTTGCACGTCCGGCCCATAAGGGCTCGCGCCATCGATCGGCCAATAGATCGTGTCGTAGAACAGCCGCACGCCGCCTTCGAGCGCTGGCACGGCGGCCGCCGCGAACAGGGCGCCAATGCCCATCGTCGCCCAGCACCACACCAGCAACCAAGTTTTCCAGAATCCTGTCATGTCTCGCTCCTTCGCGTTGATGGCCAAGGGTGAGCGCTAAGAGGGAATGATGGCAATTCCTTCGGAGGTAATGGACAGGCGCAGGCGCGACCGGAGATAGTCGCGGTCATGGCTGTGTCCGATCTCGACGATGGCGGCTTTGGCGCCGCACTCCGCGCTTGGCGACGCGCGCGGGGCCTGAGCCAGCTCGACCTGGCGCTCGCCGCCGATTCATCGCCGCGGCACCTCTCATTCCTCGAAACCAACCGCGCCAAGCCAAGCCGCGACATGGTGCTGGCCCTGGCTGACGCGATGGTGCTGCCGCGTGCGGCCTGCAACACGCTGCTCAACGCCGCCGGCTTCGCTGCGCTGTTTCCGGTGACGCCGCTCGCCGCCGCCGCCCTCGGCCCGCTGCGCGCGATCCTCGATGAGATGATGCAGCGCCACGCACCGAACCCGGCGCTGCTCTGCGATCGTCATTGGACCGTTCTCGATGCAACGCCGAGCGCACGCGCGCTGCTCGCGGGCTTGGCTGGCGACAGTGGCGAGATCAACGTGGTGCGCATGCTGGTGGAGAGTCCGCTCGCGCCGCAAGGCATCGCGAACTATCCGGAAGTGTTGCAAGAGATGGCCGGCCGCATTCGCTTGGAAGCGCTTGAAGCTGGCGCCGATCCGGTGTTCACCGAACATCTGCGCGCGTTGGAGCAGGCGATGCGTCGCCATCCGCCGGCGGGCGCAACACAGCGCCGGCCCTTGGCGCCGATCATTCTGCGCAGCCCGGGTGGCGATCTGAGCTTTCTCTCCACCATCGCTCATTTCGGCACCAGCGAGGACGTCACCGTCCGCGACCTCCGCCTCGAACTGCTTTTCCCCGCCGACGACGCGACTCGCGCCGCAATGGCTGCGCTGAGCTAGCGCAAGGGCTGTCTGCCTTGCAGGCGCCGTGCTAGCCGGAGCGGGCATGTTCGCTCTGGCGTTTCAACTCCTGCTCTACATGGCCGCCGTTGCTGGCATCGTCGGCGGTACGCTCGGCATGATCTTTTTTGCTGGCGGGGCGATGAATAAGGCGCGGCCGCCAGAAATGCGCCGTCGCCGCTGGGCGTTGGCGGCGCTTTGTCTGGGCGGCATCGTCGCATCTGCCGTCCTGGGGTTTGTAGGCATCCCGTCGATCCTCTATCTGGCTCAACAATGAGCGAGCTTCTCCGGGACCTCTGGTATTTCGCCGCGACCTCGCGCGAGTTGAAGACCGGCGCGATGTTCCGCCGCGAGATCCTGGGCGAACCGGTGCTGCTTGGGCGCGACGAGGAGGGCAAAGCGTTCGCGCTGCGCGATATCTGCCCACACCGCGCGGTGCCGCTTTCAGCCGGCCGCGTGTGCGCCACAAACGGGGTGCAAACCGTCGAGTGCCCGTACCACGGCTGGCGTTTCGGCACGCAAGACGGCGTGTGCAAACAAATTCCGTCGCTCGTCGAAGGCCAACCGTATGAAGCGGGCCGCATCCGCGTGCGCCGTTTCCCGACCTACGAAGCCAACGGTATCGTGCTCGTGTTCGTCTCAAGCGATCAGCGCTTCATTGGCGAGCCACCGCCGCCGCCGGAGTTCGGCCTGGGTGAACTCACCCAACCGAAATTTGTTATCGACCGCATCTTTGCGGCTACGATGGACAACGCCGTCGTCGGCCTGATGGACCCCGCTCACGTGCCATACGTGCACAGTCAGTGGTGGTGGCGCCCGCCGTCGACCGGCAAGAAGCTCAAGGAAAAGCGTTTCGTCCCGCGCGAGCGCGGCTGGGCGATTGAGCGGCACAAGCCAGCGTCGAACTCGCTCGCTTACAAATGGCTGTTCGGCGGCGATGTGACGACGGAAATTTCGTTCATGCTGCCTGGCTTCCGTTGGGAGGTGGTGGAGACGCCGAAAGCGCGGCTTTTCACGCTCACCTGCCTCACGCCCGAAAACGAAACCTCAACGCGCATCACGCAAATCACCTACTGGCGCGATGCGCTGCTGCTTGACGTGCTGAAGCCGATCCTGATCCCGGCTGGCCGCGAGTTTCTCGATCAGGACGGCCGCATGGTCGATCTGCAAAACAGCGGCTTGGCCTATAGCCCCTCGATGCTGTGGATCGACGATATCGACGTGCAGGCCAAATGGTACCTGAAGCTCAAGCGCGAATGGACCAAGAGCCGCGAAGAGAGCCGCGACTTCGTCAATCCGATCGAGCCGACGACATTGAAGTGGATGAGTTGATCGGGCCCGCCAGCGCTAGCGCAGGAACTTCGACATAGTCTCCAGAACGCGAGTGAGATCGGCTTTTGTAAGCATGCCGGCTTCACGGATGACGCGCGCAGGCTCAATGGCCGTGAGCTTAGCGGGGCGCACCAGAGACGCGACGGGCAACCCCGCGCGCTTTAGGTCGCTGACTGTAGTGTCGTCAGCCCGGCGTCCACCCTTGTCGCTAGTGATCATCGCAACCCAGACGACACCATGCGTGCGTTCTAGCGACGGCCGTGAAACGACGACCGCGGGTCTCCGCTTTTCGGCCAGCCGATCAGAGTATGGAAACGGCAATATGAGAACGGCGCCCTGAGCGAATGGCAAGGATCAAAGGTCCTTATAGGCTTCGTCGTCAGCTTCGGACGCCCACTCATGAAACGTCGCGAACGGGTCGTCCTCCTCGGCGGCTTTCTCGACGCGCACGCCATCGTGCCCATAGTGAAACACGAGGGTGTCGCCTGGCTTAACGTCGAGTTGCTCGCGCACCGCTTTTGGCAGGACGAGTTGGGCCTTGCTCGTTATTTTTGCGGTTGCTCTGGACATAGTAAGACGTCTTACCGTCTTACTGCGCCAAAGTCAATCACTGCGCCGCCAACACCAGAGCGATCCGCACTTGCCGCGGCGCGTTGCCTTCGCCCGGCATGTCTTCTTCCAGCACCAATGTGGCCGGCGTATCCGCCGTGACGCTGAACGTCAGTGTTGCATCGAACTGCTTGTCGCCCGGGTCGGTCCAGCTGACGCGTGGCGTGGCGGGGCCTTCGGCGATCACCGCGCCTTGGGCATCGAGCAAGCGCACCGGGAACTGGTTCTCGAAGTACCAATTGCCCGGCGCTGTTCCGGTGATGGTGAGCGGGCTGGTCACGCGCGCGCCGAGCGCTGGCGCGTCGACAATTGCGAGATCGCCAATGCTGGCGGTCTCGACCGGCCCATCCGGGGCGGTCGCGGTTGGCGGCGTGCACGCGGCGAGCGCGGCGATCAGCGCCAAGGCGCAAAGTTTGCGAAGCATAGTCATTCTCTCTGATTTCTGTTGTTCGGCTTGGCGGTGGCGGCAACAAACCGACAACGGAGTCATTCCATGCCGCGTCTGCACCTCGAACGCCACCTCGTTTCACGCATCGGCTGGCTGCGCGCCGCCGTGCTCGGCGCCAATGACGGTATCGTTTCGACCGCAAGTTTGATCGTCGGCGTCGCGGCGGCGTCCGCTACGCGCGGCGACATTCTCGTCGCGGGTGTCGCGGGCCTCGTCGCTGGCGCGATGTCGATGGCGGCGGGGGAGTATGTGTCGGTCAGTTCGCAATCCGACACCGAGCAGGCCGATCTTGCGCGCGAGCGCCGTGAACTGGCCGACGATCCAGAGTTCGAAACCGCGGAACTCGCGGCCATCTACACCAATCGCGGGTTAGAGCCCACGCTCGCCAGGCAAGTTGCGCAGCAATTGATGGCCAAGGATGCGCTGGGCGCCCACGCGCGCGATGAGTTGGGCATTTCGGACATGACCACGGCGCGGCCGATCCAAGCTGCGCTTACGTCGGCCGCTACATTCGCCACCGGCGCCGCGTTGCCGTTGCTGGTCGTCCTGATCGCGCCGCCGAGCGCGTTGATCCTTGCGACCTCGCTTGCCTCGCTCGTCTTCCTCGCCGCGCTTGGCTTCGCCAGCGCAAAGACCGGCGGGGCAGGCGCCTGGAAGGCAGTGGCGCGCATTACCTTCTGGGGCGCGATCGCGATGGCCGTGACGGCGGGGATTGGCGCGCTGTTTGGGGCGGTGGTTTAGTCGCCGCCGCTGAAAATAGCGCGCGCGACTTCCGCTTCGCGCCGTTCGTTGATGGCTTGGCGCGCGATTTCATCCGGCACGCCGACGCCGTTGAGCAGCGCTTCACCCAACTGCAGCGCCGCTTCGATCGAGTCTGGACTCGCAAGGGTAGCGCCCGCTGCATGCAAGCGCCGCGCGTGATCGCTATCGCGCGCGCGCGCATAGACCGGCACGTTCGGCCAAGCCTGCCGCGCTTCGGCAACGATGCGATCGACGGCCTCGGCGTCATTGATCGTGACCACGATCGCGGCGGCGTGCGGCGCGCCGACGGAGGTCAGAATCTGCCGGCTGGACGCGTCGCCAAAAAACGCTGGCCGACCAGCGTCGCGCATGTGCTTTACGAGCGTTGCATCGCCCTCGATGGCGACATGTGGGATTTCTTGCGCATCGAGAATGTCAGCGAGTGTTTGGCCCACGCGCCCGAAGCCGGCGATGACGACGTGGCCTGATTGCAGGATGGCGTCGGAGGGCGGCGCGTCTTTCTTGGCGTCGCCGCCTAATCTGCGCGCGACGCGCGCGCCGAGGCTGGCCACGATGGGTGTGATGAAGATCGAGAGCGCGGTGACGATCAGCATGTAATTGGCGGTGTCGGCGGGGATGGCTTGTCCCGCTTGCGCCGCCGCGATCACGACGAACCCGAACTCGCCAGCTTGGCCGAGTAGGAACCCGGTTTCGATCGCGCGCGGCCAAGTGAGGCCGAACACCCGTCCCAACACGCCGATAATGGTGATCTTCAGCGCAAAAAGTCCTAACACGCCGAGCAGGATCAGCGCCGGTTGGCTCAGCAGCAGCTGAATATCAATCTGCATGCCGACGGTGACGAAGAAGAGCCCGAGCAGCAAATTCTTGAACGGATCGAGGTCGGCTTCGATCTGATGGCGAAACTCCGTCTCTGCCAATAAGAGACCTGCCAGGAACGCGCCGAGCGCCATTGAGAGCCCTGCCATCTCCGCGGCGGCGGCCATGCCGATCGCGGCGAGGAGAGCTGCGGCGATAAAGATTTCGCGGCTGTCCGCAGCGGCGACCCAGCGAAACAATGGCCGCAGCAGCAAACGTCCGATCACCAAAATCGCAGCCAGCGCCGCAAGCGCCGTCAGCAACGCGATCCAGACCTGGTTCTCGCCGAACGCATCGGCGCCGGGGCTGAGCGCGGCCACCAGAAACAGGATCGGCACGACCATGAGATCCTGCATGAGCAGGATCGAGAACGAGGTCCTCCCGACTGTCGAAGCGGCCTGGCGGCGTTCTCGCAACAACTGAAGCACCAGCGCCGTGGAGGAGAGCGCGAAGGCTAAGCCCAGCACGGCTGACACCGCGAAGCTGTTGCCGAACGCCATCGCGACAGCGCCGATCGCTATCGCGCTGACGACGACTTGCGCCAGGCCCAAACCGAACACGAAGCGCCGCAGCGCCCACAAGCGTTCGAACGAGACCTCAAGCCCGATCACGAACAGCAGAAAAACAACGCCCAGCTCGGCCAGAAAGAGCGTCGGCGCACCTTCCTCCAACTCGAACGCCCCGAGCCAGGGCCAGGTCTCAGCCAGCCGGCCCAGCACGTGCGGGCCCATCGCCACGCCGATCAGGAGAAAGCCCATCACGGCGCTCAACCGCGCCTTCCGCAACGCCGGCACGACAACGCAGGTGGCCGCGAGGAACACCAACGTCTGGGTAATGACCTCGGCGCTGCCGCTGCCGTGCTGCATCGAAAACTCGCTTCGTTAGGGCGCCGCAAGGTCGGGCGCGAACGTCGCATTCGCAAGTGCGAAAAGGTTGGCTAGGTTGGCCCGACTCGCGAGGACCCATGGCTGACCTTCTCCCCCAACTCGACACCGTCGCCAATGCAGCAGGCGCCTATGCCGACGCCGCGCGCGAAGCCGTGCGGGCGCGTGTCGCCAAGGGTGGAAAGATCGACCGCCGCGCCGTCGACCGCGAACAGCACATCGTCCACGGCCTCGCCTGGGTCGCGACCTATGCCGAAACGCTGCGCGAAGTCCGCGACTGGGCCCGGGCGCTGACCGAGCAGGGCGCCTTCGGCGAAACGGAACAATTGCTCGCGAAGCTGCTGGCCAGCGAATACGCCGCTCAACTCGCCGGCGGCTTGCCGATGACGCAAGTGGAGACCATTCGCCCGAGCGATTTCGGTGTCGACGCGCCGACAGCTTCGCTGGCGATCACACAAGACGAGAAAACGCGCCTTGCGGTTCTGCTGCGCGACGGGCGCGGCCGCGCGACGTTAGAGAACACCGGGCTCGACGCCGACTTCGAAATGATCCGCGATCAGTTCCGCAAGTTCGCCGACGCCGAAGTGATGCCGCACGCGCACGGCTGGCATATGCGCGACGAACTGATCCCGCTCGAAATTCTCCAGCAGATGGGTGAACTTGGCGTCTTCGGGCTGACCATCCCGGAAGAGTTTGGCGGCAGCGGTCTTGGCAAGACGGCGATGTGCGTCGTCTCGGAAGAACTCTCGCGTGGCTATATTGGCGTGGGCTCGCTGGGCACGCGCTCGGAGATCGCCGCCGAACTCATCCTCACCGGCGGCACGGACGAGCAAAAAGCTTACTGGCTGCCGAAAATCGCGACGGCGGAAATTCTGCCGACCGCCGTGTTCACCGAACCGAACACCGGCTCGGATTTGGGCTCGCTGCGTGCGCGGGCGGTGAAGGAGGGCGACGATTACGTCGTCACCGGCAATAAAACCTGGATCACGCACGCGGCGCGCGCTGACGTAATGACGCTGCTCGTCCGCACCGATCCGGCGACGGACAATTTCTCCGGCCTCTCCATGCTGCTCGCGGAAAAGCAGCGCGGGGATGATGCCAATCCCTTCCCCACACCCGGCATGAGCGGTGGCGAGATCGAGGTGCTCGGCTATCGCGGCATGAAGGAATACGAGATCGGCTTCGACGGCTTCCGTGTGCCGCAAGCCAATCTGCTCGGCGGCGTCGAAGGCCAAGGCTTCAAGCAATTGATGGCCACCTTCGAAAGCGCGCGTATCCAGACCGCGGCCCGCGCCGTTGGCGTGGCGCAATCGGCGCTGGAACTCGGTTTGCAATACGCGCTGGAGCGCAAGCAATTCGGCGCGGAGATTTTTGAATTTCCGCGCGTCGCCAACAAGCTTGTTATGATGGCCGCCGAGATCATGGCCGCGCGTCAGATCACCTATTTCGCGGCGCGCCGCAAAGACAGTGGTAAGCGCTGCGATGTCGAAGCCGGCATGGCGAAACTACTCGCCGCGCGTGTCGCCTGGGCCGCGGCGGACAACGCGCTGCAGATCCACGGCGGCAACGGCTTTGCGCTCGAATACCCGATCAGCCGCGTCCTATGCGACGCGCGCATTCTCAACATTTTCGAAGGCGCCGGCGAAATCCAGGCGCAAGTGATCGGTCGCAGACTGCTGGAAGAGGGCGCCAACTAGGCGCCAGCTTTTCAGGCGCCGGCTTGTCAGCACCGACTATCCCTGGCACCTGACAGACTTAAATTCGATATCTGTGAGGTCCGATGCGCCTTTTCGTTCTCGCCGCTCTCCTCGCGCTCGCCTCTTGCGGTCAGCCACAATCGGCCGGCTACCCGCCCGAGATCGAGTTGAATTTCCGCAATGCCTGCGAAGCGCAGAGCCCGCCGGACGGCGTCTGCTCATGTGTCTGGCAGAGGATCGTCGCCGAAGTGCCGCCGGAGGATTTCATTGCGCTAGAGCGACTGCCGATGACCGAGCGGCTTGAGCATCCGCTGACTGAACAGATCAACAATTTCGCTTTGGCCTGCACGCCGGAACCTGCAATCCCGGCCGGCGGGGAACCACAAGCCGCGCCTTGACGTTGAGCGGCATCATGGTGCGCATCACCCCTCGTATTCTAGCCGTCGCCTGCATTGCCAGCGGTCTGATCACGGCGGCCTGCGCCTCCTATGCGCCGACGCCAAGTTCCGATCTCGCCGGCACCAGCTGGGCTGTGCAAAGCATCGATGGCCAGCCGACCTCCTCGCGCTCGCCCTCCGTGGCGTTCGCTGCCGAAGACCGCATTAGCGGCGTTGGCGGCTGCAACAGCTTTTCCGGCCTGTACGAAGCGCTGAACGGCGCGATCAGCGTGCGCGCGCTCGGGCGCACGGAAATGGCGTGCGAGGGCGGCGTCATGCGCCAAGAAGATGCGTTCTTCGCCGTGCTCGACAGCGCCGAGCACTATGCCCGTCAGCAGGATCGGCTCGTGATCACAGCCGGCGATGGGCGTGCGCTTGTGCTTGCGCCGCTTTAACGAACTTATCCCGCTTCTCTCTTAACTGTGTTGGCGCATACTGCACCCCGATACGCGGCAATTCTTGCCGTGTCGCGGAGGCCGGCACATGCGCCTGAGCTTGATCGCAATCGTCGCTGCTTCACTGCTCGCGAGTTGCGGGCAACCGGCGGCAAACCCCTATCCAGAAAGCGCACGGGCGCACTTTGAGGCTTCGTGCCCGAGCGACAGCCCTGTGTGCACGTGTACGTGGGACCGCCTGACGCGCGCGCTGACGTACGAGGAATACGAAGCCGCGTTGGAACGCTTCCGCGAAACCGGGCTCATGGAGCCGAAAGTTACGCGAGCGCGCACGCAGTGCATCGAGCGTCATCGCGAGTAGCGTTCAGGCCTTTTTGCGAAAGAGCATGGCGTCCAGGCTCCACGGCCCGCCACCAGCGGCTGCTATGTAGAGGAAGACGAAGCAGAACAGAATCGACGCGTCGCCGCCGTTCTGCACCGGGTAGGTCGATGCCGGCGCGTGAAACATCCAATACGCCACCGCCATCATGCCTGAGAGCACGAACGCCACCGGGCGCGTGAACAAGCCAACGAGCAGAAGCGCGCCACCAAACGTTTCCAACACGCCGCCGATCCACATCAGCGTCATCGGCTCGGGCGCAACTGCAAACATTTCTGTCGGCGGAAAGCCGAACAGTTTGGTCGTGCCGTGCGCGATGAACAGCAGCGCGCTGACAATGCGCAGCGCGCTCAGAAGCGGCCCCGAGAAACGGTCGAGAAAGCCCATGTGTTTGATCCTCCCTGACTCAGGTGTCGGCTTATCAGCTGTCGGGTGTCAACGCGTCTCCCCCCGACACCGGACACACCTAGGTGGAGCGCCGGCTTTGCAGCGCCGCAAACAGGGTGCCGTCGTCGAGCAGATCAAGCTCGCCGCCGACGGGCACGCCGTGCGAGAGGCGGCTGATGGTGATGCCGAGCGAGTGCAAGCGCTCCGCGAGATAATGCGCCGTGGTTTGGCCATCGACCGTCGCTGACAGCGCCAAGATGATTTCGCGCACGCCCGGTGCGCCGGCGCGCTCAAGCAGTTTTGGTATGCGCAGATCGTCCGGCCGCACGCCATCGAGCGCCGAGAGCACGCCGCCGAGCACATGGTAGCGCCCCTTGAACGCGCCAGCGCGCTCCAGCGCCCACACATCGCCGACCTCGGCGACGACGCAAATCACGCCGTCATCGCGATCATGCGCCGAGCAGAGCGCGCACGGATCCTGCGTATCCAGCGCGCCGCAGTTCGAGCACGCGCGCACTTTCTCCGCTGCCAAAGTCAGCGCCGCCGCCAGCGGCGACATCAGCTGATCCTTCTTCTTCAACAGCTGCAACGCCGCCCGCCGCGCCGAACGCGGACCCAAGCCCGGCACTTTCGCCAGCAGCGCAATCAGCGCTTCTATCTCAGGGGCAGCGGTAATGGATTTGGCGCGCATTGCTCTCAGATAGCGATCCGACGCGGGCAGCGCGAGGGGGGGCGAGGCCGCATCCCAGCGCTAGCCGGGCAGTTGCGGATGTGGTCGGGCACGGCTTGGCGCTTGCGATACTCGGCGGGTGATTCGCCAACATAGCGCCGGAATATCCGTCGGAACGAGGCGGCGTCCGCATAGCCGACTTTCTCGCCGATCGTTTCGACGGCGTCATCGCTCGTCTCGAGCATTTGCTTGCTCTCTTCAACGCGCAGCCGCTGCACGTATTCGAGCGGCGCATAGCCGGTGGCGGCCTTGAAGCGGCGCGCGAAGGTTTTCTCCGAAAGCTGTGTGCGGGCTGTCATGGCGCTGACAATGTCGGGCACAGCGTAGTTTTCCGCCGCCCATTCCTGCACGGCGTGGATCGCGCCATCCTCGCGCTGTGGCTTGGTGACGAAGCGCGTGTACGGATTCTGGCCTTGGTGGTGCCAATCGAACAACGACATCTTCGCCAGCCGCCGCGCTTCTTCTTGGCTGACGAAGCGCCCAACCAAATAAAGCACGAGATCGGTCCAAGACGTGGCGCCGCCGGCCGTGACGATGCGCCCGTCCTCGTCGGCGGCGACGATGATGCGGTCGCCGCGCACTTTGACCTTCGGATATTCCTTGCGCATCGGCTCAACGAACGCCCAGTGCGTGGTCGACTCGCGGCCATCGAGCAAGCCTGCTTCCGCGAGCACAAACGAACCGGTGCATGACGAGACAACGCGCGCGCCATTAGCGTGCGCCGTCTTGATCCAGGTGAGCACCTCCGGATTGCTGCGCCCGAACTCGGCGCCCGACGCCATCAGCACGGACGGCACGAAAATGATGTCGGGATCAGGTAAGGAAGCGAGCGTTGCTTGCGGATTGATTTCCATGCCGGTGCTGGTTTTCATCACCGCGCCGTCGAGCGAGACGACTTGCGGCGCAAACGCTGGCGCTTCCGCTTCGCCCATCACCCGATTCCACAGAATGCCCACCGCCCAGAGCGAGTCATGGATGCCGAGCGCCACCCAAGGCTCGACTTCCGGGGTCGCCAGGATCGCTACGCGGATCGGCCGTTGCACGCTTTATCTCCCGTTTTGTCCATTTTGCCTCTATCAAGGGCGTTCCGCCACTCCAAGGCGCCGCGCGAAGAGAGCATTGGTCTCCTTGCGGGTGGACGCAAAGGAGGCACGTGAGTGCAACAGCATTCGTATCAAACGCTGCTCGACGTTTCGAAGCGCGTGAACTGGCGCATCGATGACATTATCGGTGGCGACAAGAAACTCGATTTCAGCAAGCCGTTTTTGCCCGAGACGTTCGCGCGCACCGAAGCGCTGGCGTTTCTCTCCGATCGCGAGCGGCTGACGCTCAACCACATTCGCGCGCATGGCTATCTCGCCATGTTCGGCTTAGTCGAAGAATGCATCCTGCCGTTCGTGAACATGGCGATTGAGCACGATGAGGGCGAACCACATCGTATTCCGGCGCTGCAGCAGTTCGCGGAGGAGGAGGTCAAGCACATGGAGCTTTTCCGCCGTTTCCGCCATGAGTTCGCCGACGGCTTCGGCAGCGAATGTGGCTTCATCGGCCCGCCGGAAGCGGTGCGCGATGCGTTCTTGGCGCATCATCCGATGGCCGTAGCAATCGCTACGCTCGGCATCGAGTGGATGTCGCAAGCGCACTATGTCGAGAGCGTCCGCGACGATGGCGATCTCGATCCGCAGTTCAAGAGCTTGCTCAAGCACCATTGGCAGGAAGAGTCGCAGCACGCCCGTATGGATGCGCTCTTGCTGCAAGAGCTCGCGCGTCATGCGACGCCGGACGTGGTCGAGCGCGCGATCGACGAATATTTCGAGATCGGCGCATTCCTCGATGGCGGCTTAAAGGGCCTGGCCCAGCTTGATCTCGAAAGCTTCGAACGCGCGACCGGGCGCACGCTCAACGCCGATCATCGCGAGGAATTCTTGGCCGTGCAGCACCAGGCCCTACGCTGGACGTTCCTCGGCTCCGCCATGCGCAACAAGAATTTCTTGGCGGCGCTGAGCGAACTCGGCGGCAACGCGCGGGCGCGTGTTGAAGAAGCGTCAGCGATGTTTTGCTGAAATCGAAAGGCTGGCGGCCATTTGCGCCGTCAGCCTTTCGACGGTCTCAAGTTGCCCGACGGCGCTTGCGAAAAATCAGCGGGAAAATCAGGCCCGCGATCAGTACGCCAACAGCCACCATAATGACCGGCCCTACGCCGCCCAGCGCCTGATCGAGCGACAGTCCGGTGACGCCATTGTAGATCGCCGCTCCGCCTACAAGAGCCGCAACCGCGATCAGAAGGCCGCAAAGCGAACGAAATATTGCGTGTTGGCCTGGGTGGCGGCTCCAGTAGCGACTGATTGGTCCCGGCGCCTTTCGCGCCAACACTGCGTCGGCAATGAAATCGGCGTCGCGGCGGAAGCTTTCGTGCCGCGCCGGAATCGCATTGAGCGAAACGATGGGGGCGAGATCGGCAGGCAACTCGTCACGAGAAGGCATGCGCGCGCCGTTAACAAGAACGGGGATGACCTTCGGTTTGCCGGACAGCGCTTCGCGAACCTCGAGACGAACAAAGTCTCGCTCGTCAAAAATTCGAGCAGCCGCACCGGCCTCGCTCGCGCCGCGCCATTCGGGCCCAATCAAGACGAGCGCGACCGCGCACTTTTCCACCGCGCTTCGGATGCGCTGTTCGAATGATTCGCCTGCTTGGATCTCATCGATGTCGAGAAACACATCGCTGATCCCGAGTTCTTGGCGCAGGCGGTCGCTCAGCCGCCCAGCGAAATCACGCGTATCGTTGCGCCGATAAGAGATGAAGACCTTCAAGGCACCACTGCCACATAAATGCCGGCGCGGCGGAGGTGCTGCAACGCACTTAGCCGTCCGCTCGGCGTTTGCTGAAGCGGCTGTTGACCTGTCTTCTGAAACTCATAGATGAGCGCGCTGACCTGATGATCGGGCGTGAAGGCGATGTTGCGGTACGAACTCGGCAAGATGTTTGCGCCGCGGCGCAGGATCTCGCCGGCGCTGCGTTCAGTAAGGGGCGCGCCCGAGGCGACGAATGGTCGGCCCGTGACCACAAACACAATTTGCCGATACCGACCGATCGGCGCCACGAACAGGCTTGAGACGTAAACCGAGAGCGAGAAGGGCTCGCCGCCCGGCGGCATGTACCGGAATTGCTCGGACGCAGGCCTGCCGTCGTCGTTGATGCGTTCGAGTCGAGCCACCAATGCAAATCCGTCAGGCACTGCGTAGAAGCTGTGTTCGGAATAGCCGGCACGATTGAGACCTGCGAGCAAGTGTTCGGCTACACCGTACAGACTAGGCTCCGTTCCCAAGGCTTGATCCAACCGCGCGCGCGGCAGCATCGTGCGTTCCGACGGTTCAGGTGGCGGCCAGGGGAATCGCGGCAGTCTGACTTCCTGTTCCGGTTGAGAAGGCGCGCGTGCGCCGCCGCGTCCATTGCCAGCGCGGTCGGCGCCGTTGCCGCTGTCGCTATCTGTTATGCCCGTCTGTCCGCGACCGCTGCCGCCGCGGCCATGCCCCACAGGATCGGACGGATCGCTGTCACTGACACCGCTGCTCCCGCCGCCATCGCGGCCATAGCCGGCGCGGTCCGCGCTGTTGCCGCTGTCGCTGTCGCTCAAGCCCGTGCGGCCGTATCCGGCGCGGTCGCCGTTCGCACCGGAGTCGCTGTCGGTGCGGCCGGTATAGCTTCCATTCGCACACCGCCAGCTTCGACCGCGCAAGGCCGGGTCGGTCGCGTCGCTGTCGGTCCGATTAGTCAGCGTGCCGCGCCCGGCGTTATCTGTCGTGTCCTGATCGGTTAGGCCTGTGAGCGTGCCGTATTGGGCGCGGTCAGTTGCATCGCTATCCGTGAGACATGACCGCGTCGGCGCCTGTGCTCTGACATCTCCGCCCACCGCTGCGAACGCGCCGCCAGCCATCACGATGCCGCCGGTGACGCGCCAAATGAATGAACGTCGGTTCAGAACAGCCATCGCCCTCACCCACACCACACGTTAGCGGTGGCGGGCGAAGTCGCCAAGAGGTGAGTAGTACGCTGACGCGAAGCTTTGTTTAAAACGGCATCTTAAAGCCGGGCAAGATCCCCAAGCCGCCGCTTAGCCCCTTCATCTCTTCGCCTTGCGCGTCTTCGAGCTTGCGGCGGGCGTCGTCGTGGGCGGCTTTGATCAGGTCTTCGAGAATTTCGCGGTCGTCGCTCATCAGCGACGGATCGATCGAAAGCCCGATCATCGCATTCTTGCCGGAGAGCTTTAGCTTCACCATGCCGCCGCCGGCCGAGCCTTCGACTTCCATGGCTTCGAGCTTCTTCTGCGCCTCGTTGATCTTGGCCTGCATGGCCTGCGCTTGGCGCATGATCTGCGAGATGTCTTTCATCGGTCGGCTTCCTTTTTGCGCGTTGGGGAGGGCGCGCCGGGTTTAGCTTGCGGCATCTGCACCACGTCGGCGCCCTGCGTTTCCTCAATGGGCGCGCGCACGGCGCTAATCTCGGCGTCGGGAAAATACTTCAACGCCTCCGCCACAAACGGCTGGCGCTTTAATTCTTCAAGCGCTTTCGCCTCTTCACGGCGGCGCCGCTCAGTGAGGCTCTCGACCGGCGCGGCCGGCGCATCGGCAGCGCGCACCGTCCACTCGAAAGGCGAGCGCTCCTCCAGAAACGCTTTCAAGCGCCGCACCAAATCGCGCGGCTGATCCGGCGTCGCGACAAACACGATCTCGCCGTTCGGATTGAAGCGCGTGATCTTCAGCCGCTCGAGCGTGATCTCCAGATCGACATCTCGCTCCTCGGCGACAAGGCGAATGACATCCTCGTAGGACGCGATGCCGGTCGGAGAGGGGTGCGCCTCTACTTGGACCGCCGGCGTCTCGGCTGTAATTGTTGCAGCGGCTGGAGCTTCGTTGATCGTCGCATCTTTAGCCCGCGTCTTCGGCGCCGCCGGCGGCGCACCAGCGCTCCAAGACGCCCCATCGCGCAGCATGCGCGCCGCATCTTCCGGCGGCGGCAAGCTCTGCGCTGCGCAGAGCCGCACCATCGCCATCTCAACCGCTGCGACCGGATCGGGCGCTTTGCCGGCTTCCTCCAGCGCCTTCAGCAGCATCTGCCACAGCCGCGACAGTTGCGCCGGCGTTAGCTGTTCAGCCAGCCCGCGCACACGTCCAACCCAGTCAGCGCCGCCAATGATCCGCGCGTCGGCGCCGAGCGCCTGTGCGCGCGCCGCTTCGTGGCCGATGTCCAAAAGGTCGCGCAGGATCAAAGTCGGCTCGGCGCCGCTATCATACTGGCTGCGCACTTCGGTGATGGCGGTTCTCGCATCACCTTTGGCGATCGCATCGAAAAGATCGAGGATGCGGCCGCGATCGGCCAGACCCAGCATTTCGCGCACGTCAGCCGCCGTGACGCTCGCGCCGGGCTTTTGCACCAAAGCCTGATCCAGCAGCGACAAACCATCCCGCGCCGAGCCTTCCGCCGCGCGCGCAATTAGCGCCACGCCATCGGGATCGACCTTCACGCCTTCCTTGGCGCAGATATTGGTCAGGTGCTCAGCCAATCGCTCGCTATCGATGCGCTTCAAATCGAAGCGCTGGCAGCGCGACAGCACCGTCACCGGCACTTTGCGGATTTCTGTCGTCGCGAAAATGAACTTCACGTGCGGCGGCGGCTCTTCGAGCGTCTTCAGCAGGCCGTTGAAGGCCTGCGTCGAGAGCATGTGCACTTCGTCGATGATATAGACTTTGAAGCGCGCCATCACCGGCGCGTAGCGGACGCTATCCAAAATTTCGCGGATATCGCCGATGCCGGTGCGGGAGGCGGCGTCCATTTCGTGCACGTCCGGGTGACGGCTCTCCATGATCGCTTGGCAGTGCTCGCCGGGCGGGTCGAGATCGACGCTGGGCGCATTGATGTCGCCGCGCTGATAATTGAGCGCCCGCGCCAGCAGCCGCGCCGTCGTCGTCTTGCCGACGCCACGGACGCCGGTGAGCATGGTCGCGTGCGGGATGCGCCCGAGGGAGAACGAATTGGCGATGGTGCGCACCATCGCTTCCTGGCCGATCAGGTCCTCGAAGGTCTTCGGCCGGTACTTCCGCGCCAGCACGACATAGCCGGGGCCGGTCGTATCGTCGCCGAAAAGGCCGGAGTTAGAGGATTCGCTCACCAGAGAAACCTAAGGCCATCGGGCCGGAATAACGACCCCTCGGCGGCCGTTACCACCGCGTTTACCAACTCATGCCTACCACAAGGGAAAGCGCCCTGGGGAGGGTCGATTGACACGCGAACCGCCGTCCCGGCGCACTTGGATCATGACTATTCGGCGTTTCGCCGAGGTCGCCTGGACCCGTCACGGGCCCACCCGCTACCTATCGGTGGCGGCGACGCCGATCGTCGTCGCCGTTCTGGTGCCCGGCTGGTGGTGGCTGGGCTGCGCCGTTGGGGCCGCGATCGGCGTCGTCATTGACCTTCGCACGCAAGCCGCCTTCCAACGATTGGCGGAGCATGTGGAGGAGATTGAAGACGACGACATTCAAGTCGCTGTGACTAACTACGTCTGGGCGATCGCCGCCACCACGACCGCCTACGTGCTGCCCTACACGCTGCTCGCGTTTTCGCCGCAGCCTGGCCCGGTGATCGGGCTGCTCTTTTGCGCGGGCGCTGCCCTTATCTGTTCGACGCTGCACGTAATGACGTCGACTATGGTGTTTTACACCATACCCACGGTGTTCATGGGGCTGGTGCTCAACGCCGCTGATCTAACCATTGGCGCCAACAAGTTCGTCCTGGCCGCTATGGCCGCACTCGTTGGCATAAACGCGATCATGGCGGCGCGCGCCGGCGCCCGCAGCTTCGGCGACCTGATCGCCGCGCGTCAGCGTGCGGAGGAGGCGGCCGAGGATTTGGAAGCGCGCGTAAAGCAACGCACCGCGCAACTCGCCATCGCCACTAAACGGGCGCAAGCCGCGAATAAGGCGAAATCCGTGTTTCTCGCCAATATGAGCCATGAACTGCGGACGCCGCTCAATGCCGTGATCGGCTATTCCGAAATTATCGAGGAAGATCTCGCCAGCGGCGAAACCGAACAAAGCGCCGCTGATCTGAGCCGCATTCGCAGCTCCGCCAACCATTTGCTGGCGATGATCAATGAGGTGCTGGATCTGTCGCGCATCGAAGCCGGCAAGCTAGACCTACGGCCCACGGATTTCGATTTGACCGCCTTGCTCCGAGCCTCACTGGACACCGTGCGGCCGATGGCCTCCAAGAACGGCAGCCTCTGCCAACTCAATGTCGCGGCCAGCATCGGCGCCGTTTATCTGGACGAAACTCGCGTACGCCAGTGCGTGCTCAACCTGCTCTCCAACGCCGCCAAGTTCACGCAATCTGGCGTCATTGCGCTGGACGCGCGGCCGTGTCGGATCGGCAGCGTCCCGGCTGTGGCGATTTCAGTGCGCGACACCGGCCCCGGCATCCTCGACGAACAACTTGCGCGCTTGTTTCAGCCGTTCGTGCAGGCCGACAACTCGCACACGCGTCAGCACGATGGCGCGGGGCTAGGCCTCGTCATCACGCGCCGTTTGGCGCGCGCCATGGGCGGTGATGTGCAAGCCCTCAGCAAACTCGGCGAAGGCTCGACTTTCACGCTCTACTTGCCGTTGCGCATGACGAGCGCACAAGCGGTGGCGGCTTAGTTGCCCAAGAACACCAGCCGCACAAAGGCGCGGTATTGCAGGATCTGACGCGACAGCACGCCGGGTTCGCTCAAGCTCTTCGACAAGATGATCCCGCCATCGGCGACGGCTGAGAGCATGTCGGCCATGTCGTCGAGATTGATCTCGATGCGCGACGGATAGCGCGCGGCGATCCGATCCAGCCCGCTCGCGGAAGCGGCGGCGCCAGATCCGGTGGCCCTCCGTCGTCATCTCGCGCACGTCGCGGCTGAACATGTGGTCGGAATAGACGTAGGACGAGACCAAGCAGCCAGGGTGGCCATTCGGCAGATCGCCCATCAACTCGGCGAACAGCTTCAGGAAGATCAAGAAGCTGTGCAGCGGGTCTTCGCTGAGGTCGTCGGCCTTTTTGAACAGCGCGTCGAACACCGACCATTCCGTGTCGAGGTAACGCTGCAGAAGCGCCTTCGCGAGATCGTTCTTGTCCTTGAAGTGATAGAAAAAGCCTGACTTTGTAATGCCGGCTTCAGCGATGATTTCGTCAAGCGAGGTGCCGGCAAAGCCTTTATGCAGCACCGCGTCCTGCGCGATATCCAGGATACGCTCGCGGGTCTGCTCGCCTTTGCTCAGTGTCTGCACATTGGCCATCGGCTCAACCTTCACCGTCAAAACCATACCACAAGTACTGTACCGCGAGTACTTTTCTCACGCGTCCGTTATCAACCAGAAGCGCAGCTGCAATGCCTGTGACGCGCGTAACGGCCTTATTTTACAAGGCTTTCTAGAAATCCGCAGGCGCCGCACCACGAGCTTTCTAGTTCGCCGTGCGGCGCGCCGATACACCCTTGGTCATCATCAGCACAAGGGCTGACGCGATCACAACGAAGGGAATGTCAAATGTCACGCGGCTTCGCCGTCTTGGTTTCGGTCATCGTGTTCTTGCACAGCCCACTGCCTGTGCTGGTCGCGAGCGCCGCCGGCGTCAGCTTCGCCTGACCGGCTAGTCCTCAACCCAATTTCACCCGCGCCAATTCGCAAAGGGCGCGAAGGAGTCCTCCCGATGTTTCTCAAAGACCGTTACGGCAATGCCAGCTCGACTGCCTCATCAGCGGCCATGGCCCATTACAACGAAGCGCTCGATCTGATCCGCCTCTATCGCGGCGATCCGATCGCAGCACTTGATGCGGCGCTGGCCGAAGACCCAGAGTTTGGCGGCGCTTGGGCTGCGCGCGCGGGCCTGCTCGTGCAGCAGACCGATAAAGCTTACGCCGAAGAAACCGCGAAAAGCCTGCGCGCCGGCGCTGCTGCTCATCTGAACGATCGCGACCGCAAGCATTTGCAAGCGGCGACAGATTGGGCCGAAGGCCGCTACCAGGAAGGCACGATGCGGTTGGCCCGCATCGCGCAGGAAAACCCGCGCGATCTGTTGGCGCTGCAATATGCCCATGTCGGCTGCTTCTTCCTCGGCCTGCAAAGCGAACTGCGCGATTGGCCGCTGCAAGCGCTGCGCGCTTTCAGACAGGGCGAGGACGGCTATTCCTACATCCAAGGCATGGCCGCGTTCGGTCTCGAAGAATGCGGCGACTATGCCCGCGCTGATATTTACGGCCGCCAAGCGGTGGAAGCCGATCCGCGCGATGGCTGGGCCGTGCACGCGGTGGCGCACGTCAATGAAATGCGTGGCGATCTCGATGCCGGCATCCCATGGCTGGCCAACAATGCCGATCAGTGGGCGCCGGAGAGCGGCTTTGCCTATCACAATTGGTGGCACCTTGCTTTGCTCTATCTCGACAAGGGCGACACGGCGCGCGTGCTCGATCTCTACGATCAGCAGGTTCGGCCCAATCCGGACTCGAGCGTCATCCTCGAAGGCATCGACGCATCGGCGCTTCTATGGCGCTTGAAGCTGGAAGGCGTCGACGTCGGCAATCGCTTCGAGCCTGTGGCCAACGCCTGGCAGCGTGCGAGCGAAGATGCGTTCTACGCCTTCAACGATCTGCACGCGATCATGGCATTCCTCGGCGCGGGTCGCATCTCCGACGCGGAGCGCACACTGAAAGCCATGCGCAACGTGGCGGCCGATGGCGGGGACAATGCGTACATGACGCGCAAAATCGGTTTGCCGCTGGCGGAAGCGTTCGTGGCGTTCGAAGCTGGCCGCTACGGCGAGTGCGTTGAAAAGATCGCCGCCACACGCGGCATCGCCCAACGCTTCGGCGGCAGCCACGCGCAGCGCGACATCCTCACGCTGACGGCGCTGCATGCCGCCATTCGCGGCGGTTTTGCCTCCACCGCTGAAGCGTTCGCCGCCGAGCGCCTCGCCCACAAGCCGCAAAGCCCCTGGGCTGGCCGTCTTGCCCGTCAGGCTCGCGCCTTGAGCACCAAGGTCGCGGCCTGATCCAAAGAGCCGGCGGCGGCGCCCATCGCCGCCGGCTCACGTCTTATTGGAGTGCTCCGATGAGAGCCGATTGTTCATTCGTGCGCGCCGCTAACGGTTTGCGCTTCGCCTATGTCGAGCAGGGGGACCGTGACGGCACGCCGGTGCTGCTTTTGCACGGCTACACCGACTCGCACCGCTCGTTCGACTTCATGCGCGCGCAACTGCCGGAGGCGTGGCGCGTCATCGCCATGACCCAACGCGGCCACGGCCGCAGCGATAAGCCCGCGACTGGCTATGCGATGAGCGATTTGGCGGCGGACGTTGCAGCTTTTCTCGATACGCTCGGCATCGAACGCACGATACTGGTCGGCCATTCCATGGGCGCGTCCGTGGCGGTGGAAACCGCGGCGCGCTTTCCCGATCGCGTCGTGGGCCTTGCGCTCATCGGCGGTTTCGCAAGCTTCGACAAACCCGAGATCGCCGAACTCGCCGCCCAGGTCGCCACCTTCGGCGACACCGTCGATCCGGAGTTTGTGTTGGCGTTCCAGGAAAGCACGATCGCCGACCTGATCCCGCAAAGCTTTCTGGATTTGGTCGTCGCCGAAAGTCTGCGCTGTCCAGCCCATGCCTGGTGCGCATTGCTCGATGGCCAGCGCGCGTCGGAGAGCGCTGCTAGGGCCGAGCAATGTATCGCACCCGCCATGCTGATCCGCGGCGAGCATGACGCATTCGTCCCGCACGCCGACCAGATGGCGCTGCGCGACGGCTTCGGCTCCGCGCGCCTCTACACCATCCCCGGCGCCGGCCACGCCACGCACTGGGAACGGCCGGAGCAAGTGTCCAGCCTCGTGCGCGCCTTCGTCGCCGAACTCGGCGACGCCGACATTCTGCGCCACGGCGTGTTTGGCTGACCGTTCGCGCTTAAGGGGAAAGTGCAGACAGGACGACGACCCGTACGCAACCCGTTACGGCTGCTTCCTTCCGGACCTGACCGGGTTGGCGGGGCGGCCGTCCGCCGCCTGCCTGCGCGCCCCATATCGCCTTTGACGGGAACCGAGGCAAGGGGCGGAACGCCGCGCGCTGATGCGCGTTATGTCTGCGTCCAACCATTGGAAAGAGGCCGCGCACCAAAGGCGCGGAAACGCAAATGCTGCGCACCCTGGTTTTCGCTCTCGCCCTTGGCATCCCCGGCATCGCCGCGGCTGACCAGTTCCCGCAATCCGCCATCGGCGCGGAAGTGGTTGGCGATACCGGCCAAGTGGTTGGCCGCGTCGATCACGTTGAGCGCGACGCTGACGGGCGCATTGTGGCCGTCGAAGTTGGTGCGCTTGAGCCGGCCAGCGCGCCTTATGCCTCGCGCGAACTGGTGGCCGAGAATACCGCCAACGCGCTCTACATCAGTGATCGCCGCGACGATCAGCGCGAGCGCCCGGTGATCGATATGCGGTCGCGCAGCCGCTAACGGCGCCGTTGCAGTAGCGACACGCCCGCCCAAACAAAGCCCGCGCCAAACAGAGCACCCGCTGCCATGAACCCGTAATCGGGCAGCGGCGCGGGCAACATGCCCAACACGCCCGCCGCGATCACACTGCCAAACCAGCAAAGCGGCGGCCCGAACGGCCGCTCTCCGGCGCGTAGCCAGGCGAGCGCGAATGCCGTCATGGCGATAGCCAACGTCGCTGCCCCTTGCTCGTACGTGCTGAAGCCGAACACGTCGGCGTCCGGTCCGCCGATGAAGGAGAGCGCCGCAACCGCAACGCCAAAGCTCGCCAGCCCCAGAAAGCCAAGCGCCTCGAAGCGGTCGAGATAGATGCCAATGAGGCCGAACAGGAAAAGCACGTCGATGGCCGTGTAGAGCCATTCCAGCGTCACCGGGTCCGACAGCGCGCCGAAGGACGAGAAGATCCTGAGCCCGCCCCCTGCGATGGCGGCGACGGCGGCGAGGCGAAAGAGGGCGGTGCCGTTCAAGCTGTTCATCGGGGCAGCCATGCGCCAAGCCAGCCGCGTTCCGCAACCCGGCGCTGACTAGGGAAAACCCGCCCGAGGCGCCCACAACTGCCCGCGCCGCACCCCTGGGAGCCCGCCTTCGCTTGACGATATCGGCGGCGCTTCATACCTCAGGGAGCATATGGCTATCCGTCCGATCCTCGTCGCGCCCGATCCGGTGCTGAAGCAAAAGTCGCTCCCTGTCGAAGGGCAGGTCACGGACGCCCATCGCCGCCTGATGGATGACATGCTGGAGACGATGTACGCCGCCCCCGGCATTGGCCTCGCCGCCATCCAGATTGGCGAGCCGCTGCGCATTATCGTGATGGATCTGGCGCGCGAGGGCGAGCCGCCGCAGCCGCGCTATTTCGTGAACCCTGAAATCCTCGATCGCGCCGCCGAGACGCAGCCCTACGAAGAAGGCTGCCTCTCGGTGCCGGACATTTACGAGGAAGTGCAGCGCCCCGATAAGGTGCGGCTGCGCTACATGAATTATCAAGGCGAAACGATCGAAGAGGATTGCGACGGCCTTTACGCGGTGTGCATCCAGCACGAAATGGATCACCTCGAAGGCATTTTGTTCATCGACCACCTCTCACGGCTGAAGCGCGAGAAGGCGCTGAACAAGCTGAAGAAGGCCAAGAAGCTGGCTGAGGAAGAGATCACGCCAGCACAGAAGTCGCACCGAATATAGGGCGCACCCCCTTTCGCGGCGCAGCAAACCCGTTAATCTCCGGCGCGAATTGCGGCGCACTGGCGCGCCCTGAAGTCCGGGGATTTTTCCATGTCTGAGGCCTTTGCCGGTTACGTCTGCACCTCCGCCGCGATTGACGCGGCCATCGCCGAACGCTCGATGCTTTCGCACCCGTTCTACCAAGCCTGGGAAGAGGGCACGCTGACGCGCGAGGCGCTGAAGGAATACTCCAAGCAATATTTCCATCACGTCGAAGCGTTCCCGCGCGCCGTGAGCGCGGTGCATGCCAACTGCCCGAGCGCAGTCGGCCGCAAGCTGCTGGCTGAAAACCTCGCCGAAGAAGAAGGCCTGGGCCAAGGCAAGGACGATCACGCCACGCTCTGGCTCAGCTTTGCCGCCGGCATGGGCGCCGATGAGGGTGAAGTGCGCGGCGTCGCCGTGAACGCCGAGACGCAAACGCTGATCGATACCTTCCGCACGCTCTCGCGCAAGTCTTACGCGTCTGGCCTCGGCGCGCTCTATGCGTACGAAAGCCAATTGCCAGATATCGCCAAGACGAAGATCAAAGGCCTGGTCGAGCGCTACGACGTCAACGAAGCGGCGACGCTGAAATTCTTCGAAGTGCACGAGCTGGCCGACATCGAACACTCAGACGTCTGCCGCGAATTGCTCGACGCGCTGCCCGAAGATCAACGCGCCGAAGCCCACGCCGGCGCCTGTGAACTCGCCGAAGCGCTGCGCCTGTTCCTCACCGGCATGCAGCGTCAGACCGGCATGGTCTGCTGAAAACTACGCCCGTCATCCTGGGGCATTCGCTGGAGCGCACGAGCGCGTAAGCGAATGAGCCCAGGACCCAGGGGCAAACACGCAGATGGCAGTCCTGGATCCTGGGTTCGCACGCCGTGCGCCCCAGGATGACTGTGTGTTTTGTCCGACGAAAAGCGACTATCGCTCCGCCACCTGCTTTTGCCCGCCATCGGCGGCGATCGGCGGCTCAATCGTCTCCCCGGCCTCCACCGGCGCGGCAGGTTTGCCGGCTGCGAAGAATTCTAACTCGGCATTAAGCGCGCCGCCGAGCAGAAACACCAAAGCCGTCACATAAAGCCAAAGCAGCAGCGCCACGACGCTGGCGAGCGAACCGTACGCTGCGCCAAATGCCGGAAACTCGCGGAGTGCAAAAGTCAGCGTGCTCGACGCGATCAGCCAGAGCAGCGGCGCCAGCACCGCGCCAGGCCACAGCCAGCGCCACGGCGGCGGCCGCCGCCGTGGCCCCCAGCGATACAAGAGAAGCGCCACGCCCATCGCCGCGCCGCCCAGCACCGGCCAGCGCAACACCAAGAGCCAAAGCTCGACGCTTGAATCCATGTTCAGAAACGATAGCGCCAAGGGCGCGACGCCCATCAGCAGCACCGCCGCCACGCTCAGCCCCAGACCGTAAAGCGTGAACATGCCGGCCGCGATGAAGCGGCGAAGCATCTTGCGTTGCTCGGCGCGGCGGTTGACGGCGGTCAGCGCCATCAACGTCCAGCGCGTGCCTTGCAGCGCGCTCCACAGCGCCAACGCGATATTGAAGAGGGCGCCCAGCAATAGCCGATCATTGCTGCTCACCAGCAAGCGTGAGACTTGCTCGTTAATGATGGTGACGACCGCATCCGGCGCGACGCCGCCGAGCGCGCGGATTTGTTGGGCCAGCCATTGCGGATCGCCGAAAGCGCCCACGAGCGCTGTCACCGCCGCCAGCCCGGGGATGACCGCCATCAGCGCAAAAAACGCCACGCCCGCCGAGATCAGCGCTAGGTTCGCGCGCTCAGCCGTCGCGCCGACGCCCTTGAGCACGGCCCACCATTGCGCTGGGCTCAGCGATAGCGGGCCGGTGATTTCGGGTGTCGGATTTGCAGTGTGTTGAGTGCTCACGCGGTTCCAACACGCGCGCGGAACCTAAGGTTCCGCATCAGCACACGCAGCGGCCACACCAATTGCGCGAACGCGCCTTTACCGATCTCGTCGCGCACGCCCAGCGGCGCCGCGCATGGTCCCGGCACGTGATAAGTCCCGAACGCCTGATCGAACACGGAAAACAGAGTCGCGAAATTCACGCCGGCGCCGCGCGCGTCGCGCACGTGATGCCAGCGATGCATGGCGGGCGAAACGAACACGCGGCCGAGCGGCCCGTACGTCCACGGCAAATCCATGTGAATGAACATGCCATAGTAGTGCCGCACCATGCCGTTGACGACGACCGCCCAGATTGGCAGTCCGAGCAGCGCTAGCGCGCTCATGTCGATCAAAGTGGTGGTCAAGCGGTTGAGCGGATGAAAACGCAAGCCTGTCGTCCACGTCATGCGTTCATCACTGTGATGCACCGCATGCCAGGGCCAGATCAGGCCGGCATGCTCGAGGCGGTGTCGCCAGTAGGCGACGAAATCGCCGAGGAAGAGCGCGATAAACACCACGAGGGCCGCCGGCAGCGCTTCCCATTGCGCCGCGCTGAACAGACGCAAGCCTTGCGCCTGCAACCAAGCGCCGACGCTCGACATCATCAACATAAGCAGCGGCGTCACAGCGACAATATCGAATGTGAAAAGCAGAAGATTGGTGCGCACTTCGCCGCTCGCACGCCGCGCCGTGTGCAGCGCCTCAACGCCTCGAAACGCGAGCGCCACGCCGGCAAAGATCAGCGCCGGCCAGAAGAGTCCAGCGTAGGCCGTCCAAAGCGAGCGGAGGAGCGCCTCGATCTGCATGTCAGACGAACAACACGCCTTCGCTGATCTTCACGGCCTTGCCTGCGATGCGCGCGCCGGCCAGCGCGCCGTTCTCGATGTTCACTTCCAAGCCGATCAGCGAAGGCCGGCCCATCTCGACGCCTTGCAGGATCGGCAACGTGTGCCAGCCCTCGGGCAAGTCCTCGAACCGCGCCAGCACGCCCGCGAACGCCGCCGCAGCGCTGCCGGTCGCTGGGTCTTCGGCGATGCCGATTTCTGGCGCGAACATGCGCGCGTGAAACGAATGCGCCTCCTGCCGGTCGGCGCGCGCATAGACGAAAATTTCCGTCGCGCCGAGCGCATCGGAGAGCGTCGCAATAGTCGGTTTGGCGCGCACCAAAGCGTCCGTGCTCGCAACCGGGATCATCGCAAACGGCACGCCGGCGCTGAACAGGGAAGGCTTGTGCGCGTCGAAGCCTATGTCGCTGACGGCCAGCCCCAGCGCCGCCGCCGCCGCTTCGATGCTGGGATCAGCGCCGGCTTTCTCCGAAAGCTTCGGCGCCGTGAATTCGGCAAAGCTCGCGCCGTCATCGCCAATCTTCACGCCGCAGCGGACCAGGCCGATCTTCTCTTCGAGCACGATAATCAAATCATGTGTCGTCCCGCGCCCATGCCGCGCTTCGGCGATAGCGATGGCGCAGCCGATGGTGGGGTGCCCTGCGAACGGCAGCTCCTTTCCGGGCGTAAAGATGCGCACGCTCGCCGCATGCTGCGCATTCTCCGGCGCGCGCACGAACACCGTTTCCGACAAGTTGAACTCGCGCGCGATGGTTTGCATCTGCGCATCGCTCAGCGCGTCCGCATCCCACACCACGGCGAGCGGATTGCCGGCGAAGGCCGTGTCAGTGAAGACGTCATAGGTGGTGAAGTTGAGGGGCATGGCGCTACAATAGCTTCGCCAACGCGGCGCGAAAGCGGCGATCGCGCTTTAAGAACACTTCGCGGCTCATCGCTTCACGCCGCGTGGGATACCGCTCGGCATAGAGCAGCACCCAGACCCGCCCCCGCGTCGAGCGCGCGCCAAGCCCGGCATTGTGTGTGACCAAGCGCTGATCGATATCCACGCTCCAGCCGACATAAGTCCGCCGATCCGCGCCGCTCACGCTGCCGAGCACGTAAACGAAGGCAGGCGCCGTCATATGAGCTCAAGCAAACCCGCCAAAGTTCACGAACTTCGTCTCCAGATATTCCTCCAACCCTTCAACGCCGCCTTCGCGACCGAGGCCGCTTTCTTTCCAGCCGCCGAACGGGATGACTTCGTTGGAGAAGATGCCGTCATTGATCGAGACCATGCCGCTCTCGATCCGCTCCGCCACGCGCCAAGCGCGGTTGACGTCGCGGGTGAAGAAATACGAGGCCAGACCAAACGGCGTGTCGTTGGCGATGGAGACGGCTTCGTCTTCGCTCTTGAACCGGATCAACGGCGCCACAGGCCCGAAAATCTCTTCGCGGTTCACCCGCATTTCGCGCGTTACGTTGGTCAGCACAGTCGGCGTATAGAACTGCGCGCCGGCCGCATGCTTTTTGCCGCCGGTGAGCGCCACGGCGCCCGAAGCCAACGCCTCCGCCACCATGCGCTCGACTTTCTCAATCGCCTTGCCGTCAATCAGCGGGCCAATCTCAACGCCGGCTTCATCGCCCGGCCCAACCTTCAGCTTCGCCACCGCCTCGGCCAGCTTCTTCGAAAACGCGTCATAGATCGCGTCCTCCACCAAAATCCGGTTCACACACACGCAGGTCTGGCCGGCATTGCGGAATTTCGAAGCAACCGTGCCTTTCACCGCCAGATCGAGATCGGCGTCGGCGAACACGATCAGCGGCGCATTGCCGCCCAGTTCCAGCGACACGCGCTTGACCGTCGAGCCGACGCAAGCGGCGCCGAGTTTCTTGCCGATCTCGGTCGAACCGGTGAACGAAAATTTCCGCACCAGCGGGCTTTCGCAGATGACGCGGCCTACATCGCTCGTGTGATCGTGCGTCGTCACCACATTGAACACACCCGCCGGCAAGCCAGCGCGCTCGCCCAATTCCGCCAGCGCCAGCGCCGTCAGCGGCGTCTGCGATGGCGGCTTCAGCACGATCGTGTTGCCCGCCGCGATCGCCGGCGCGGCCTTGCGCGTGATCATCGCCATCGGAAAATTCCAGGGCGTGATCGCCGCGCACACGCCGATCGGCTGTTTGATCGTCACGTAGCGGCGCGTCGCTGTCGTTGTCGGGATTGTACGGCCGTAGGCGCGTTTTGCTTCCTCGCCGAACCATTCCATGAAGCTCGCGCCATACGCCGCTTCGCCCTTGGCTTCCGCAACCGGCTTGCCGCCTTCAAGTGAGATGAGCCGGGCCAGCCGATCGATGTCAGCCATCATCAGATCGTACCAAGCACGCAGAACGCTAGCGCGCTCCTTGGCGGATTTCACCGCCCATGCCGGAAACGCCCGATGCGCCGCCGCGATCGCTTCTTCGGCTTCCGCCGCACCCAGGTCAGGGACTTCCGCGATCTGCTCTTGCGTCGCAGGATTGAGCACCGCGAAGCGCTTGGACCCGCCGCGCCACTGGCCGTCAATGTAAGCGTCGGAGCGGAGCGTCATGGATTTTCCTTTAGGTGTCGGGCGCGGAGTGTCAGGCGCCAGATAGCGAACCCAGCCGGCTAAGAATAGTCTTTGATCCGGCGCACATGCCGCCGCCGATTTTGTGTTACGCTGACCCGTCACTTGGCGCTTGGAGCCCCCCATGAGCTGGAAAGACGTCCTGGTTATCGTCTCTGATGCGGCAGGAGATGAGCCCGCCATTGCGCTCGCCGAAGCTTTGGTCGCCCAAAGCGGCGACTGCCACCTCGCCGCCGCGTTCCTCACGCCGCTGCCGGACGAGCCCCTGGCTTATGAGCCCACCGTCGTCGCCGGCGTCTGGGCCGAATTGCTCGGACGCGCCCGGCAGGACGCGGAGGTGGAGCGCCGCAAAGTCGAGGCGCGCCTGTCGCGTTCGGCGAAATCGTCCGAACTCCGCGCCGCCGAGGCGCTCTCGCGCGATCTTGGCCGCGTCGCTGCCGTTCACGCGCGCTACGCCGATGTCGCGGTGATGACGCGCCCGTCAGACGGCCCTGGCGCTGAACTGCGCGAAGAGATCATCGAAGGCGTCTTGTTTCACTCCGGCCGCCCGGCCTTGATCGCGCCGCCGAACTGGAAGGGCGGAACCATCGGCAAGCGCGTCGTCGTCGCCTGGGACGCCAGCCGCGAATCCACCCGCGCGCTCTCGGAAGCCGACGACATTCTCGAATTCGCCGATAGCGTCACGGTGCTGACCGTGGACGCCAAACCGAAAATGTTCGGCCACGGTGATCAGCCCGGCGCCAACATCGCCGGCCACCTCTCGCGCCGCGGTTTGCCGGCGGAGGTCCGCAACGTCGACAGCATGGGCCGCTCGGCCTCGCTGGCGATCCTGGAGGAGGCGGTGTCGCTCAACGCCGATCTCATCGTCATGGGCGGCTACGCCCATTCGCGCCTGCGCGAACTGGTGTTCGGCGGCGCCACCCGCGAATTGCTACGCACTGCCACAGTGCCGCTTCTGATGGCGCATTAAACAAGGACGGCGCGCATGAATTTTGATTTTTCAATGATCGACGGCGTCCTGGCCGTCGCGCTGGTGATCGTCGTCATCTGGATGGCAATGAAAATCGCGACGCGGCTGATCCTGGGCGTGATCCTGGCGGTGGTCATCGCAGTGATTTTCTTCGGCGTGAACCTGAGCGATTTCGGGATCAGGTTGGGTTGATCCGTTAGGCGCGGTAGCCAAATTCAAACCAAGTGAAGGTGCGTCGTCGCGCGTCGAATAGCGCGCCGAATTGGCTCGGGCCACCGTCGAACATTCGGACTGGCGGTTCTCCGTAGCGGCCGCAAACGAGGATGTAGCGCCCCCCACTTTGTTCGATGCCATAATAGTTGCGGTAGTAGTCTTCCGGCCGCATGTCTGCGGAATCTTCGTAGGTTAGGTTATCCTCGTCCAACCGATATTCGATCAGTTCAATCAAAACAGGTTCGAGGGTCGCGAGGTCAGCCTCTGTCGGCGTCCAGCGGGCGTCGTACTCAGGCGTGTGCATACAGACGTTGGTGGGAGAGTTGTCTGTAACGATTTGGCCAGTTCCCGATAAGAACTCGCGGACGCTCGGCGGCCCAGGTTGACAGGCCGCTAGCATGAACGCCCCGAAGGCGGCTCCGAATTTCCGCATCGGCGCCAGCGTAACCCTTGCGTGCCCTTTGCGCCACACCTACTTCCAGGGCACAACATCAATCATGCCGTGTTGACGGGCCTTAAGGGCGTTAACGCGGGACGCCGTAAGGGTCGCTCATGGATATGGAAAAGCTCACCGAGCGTGCGCGTGGGTTCGTGCAAGCCGCGCAGACAATTGCGCTGCGCGAACAAAACCAACAGCTCGAAACCCAACACCTTCTGAAAGCCTTGCTCGACGACCGTGAAGGTCTGGCTGCAGGCCTGCTGCGCGCCGCTGGCGCCGATCCGAAGAAGGCCGCCGACGAAGTCGATGCTGCCGTCCGCGCGCTCCCGAAAGTGCAGGGCGGCAACGATCGCATGTATGCCGCGAGTTCCTTCTCGCGCGCGCTCGACGCCGCTGAACAGGCCGCAAGCAAAGCGGGCGATTCCTACGTCACCGCCGAGCGCCTGTTGTTCGGCCTCGCCATCGCTGACAGCAAGGCGAGTGAAATCCTGAAGAAGGCCGGCCTCACGCCGCAAAAGCTGGAAGCCGCCATCACTGAGCTGCGCAAGGGCCGCACCGCGCAATCTTCGTCCGCCGAGGAAAGCTACGATGCGCTCAAGAAATACGCCCGCGACCTCACTGAGGACGCCCGCAAAGGCAAGCTCGATCCGGTCATCGGCCGCGACGAGGAAATCCGCCGCACCATCCAAGTGCTCTCGCGCCGCACCAAGAATAATCCGGTGCTGATCGGCGAGCCCGGCGTCGGCAAGACCGCCATCGCCGAAGGCTTGGCGTTGCGTATCATCAATGGCGATGTGCCTGAAAGCCTGAAGCACAAGAAGTTGCTCGCGCTCGACATGGGCTCACTCATCGCCGGCGCGAAATTTCGCGGCGAGTTCGAAGAACGGCTGAAGGCCGTGCTAAACGAAGTGATCGCGGCGGAAGGCGGGATTATTCTCTTCATCGACGAAATGCACACCCTCGTCGGCGCCGGCAAAGCCGATGGCGCGATGGATGCGTCGAATCTCTTGAAGCCGGCGCTGGCTCGTGGCGAACTCCATTGCGTCGGCGCCACCACGCTCGACGAGTATCGCAAGCACGTCGAGAAAGACGCCGCCCTCGCGCGTCGCTTCCAGCCGGTGTTCGTGGATGAACCGAGCGTGGAAGACACTGTCTCCATTCTGCGCGGCTTGAAGGATCGCTACGAGCAGCACCACGGCGTGCGCATCTCGGACGCCGCCATCGTCGCCGCCGCGCAACTCAGCCATCGCTACATCACCGATCGCTTCCTGCCGGACAAAGCCATCGATCTCATCGATGAAGCCTCCGCGCGCCTGCGCATGGCCGTCGATTCCAAACCCGAAGAGTTGGACGAACTCGATCGCCGTCTGGTGCAGTTCAAGATCGAATACGAAGCGCTGAAGAAGGAAAAAGATCCGGCCTCGGTCGATCGTGCGAAAAAGCTCGAAGCCGAGATCGGCCAGCTGCAGACGCGCTCGTCGGAACTGACCTCCGCGTGGTCTTCCGAAAAGCGAAAACTGCAAACCGCGGCCAAGGCCAAGGAAGAACTCGATCGCCTGCAAACCGAGTACGATAACGCCGTCCGCCGCGGTGATCTGAGCCGCGCATCTGAACTGAAGTACGGCCAAATTCCCGCCATCGAAAAGCAAGTCACCGAGCTTGAGTCGAAAGGGGGCGGGCTGGTGCAGGAAGTTGTCGACGCTGAAGCCATCGCCGGCGTCGTCTCGCGCTGGACCGGCGTGCCGGTCGAGAAAATGCTTGAAGGCGAGAAGGCGAAGCTCCTCGCCATGGAAGATCAGTTGCGCGGCCGCGTCATCGGCCAGGAGCCGGCGCTGCGCGCTGTCGCCGACGCCGTGCGCCGCGCGCGCGCGGGTCTGCAGGATCCCAACCGCCCGATCGGCTCGTTTATGTTCTTGGGCCCGACGGGCGTCGGCAAAACCGAACTCACCAAAGCGCTCGCCGAATTCCTGTTCGACGATGAGCATGCGCTCACGCGCGTCGATATGTCGGAGTACATGGAGAAGCACTCCGTCGCCCGCTTGATCGGCGCGCCTCCCGGCTATGTTGGCTACGAAGAGGGCGGGGCGCTGACTGAAGCTGTGCGCCGCCGACCGTATCAAGTGATCCTGTTCGACGAAATCGAGAAAGCGCACCCGGACGTTTTCAACGTGCTGCTGCAAGTGCTGGACGATGGCCGCCTCACGGACGGCCAAGGCCGCACTGTGGACTTTAAAAACACAATCCTGATCATGACCTCGAACGCCGGCGCGCAATATCTGGCCGATCAGCCCGAAGGCGCCGACGTCGAAGATGTACGCAAGCCGGTGATGGATGAAGTCCGCTCTCGCTTCCGCCCTGAGTTCCTCAACCGCATCGACGAGATCATTCTGTTCAAGCGGCTCGAGCGCGCGCAGATGAGCAGCATTGTCGATATCCAGCTGAAGCGGCTCGATAAGCTGCTGGCGGCGCGCAACATCACCATGGAACTGGAAAGCCGCGCCAAAACCGAACTCGCCCGCCGCGGCTACGATCCCGCCTGGGGCGCGCGTCCGCTGAAGCGCGTCATCCAGAAAGACGTGCAAGACCCGTTCGCGCGTCTAATCCTGGAAGGCCGCGTGAAAGATGGAGACCGCGTGGTCGTCACCTTCGACGGCAACGACTTCCTCTTCAACGGCGCCAGCGACAAGAAGGCGGCGTAAATACAAAACGGGCGGCGCCATGACAGCGCCGCCCGTTTCTCATTTCAGCGCTGTGGCGCGAAACTTAGTTCGTGGCCGGATTGTCATCCGTCGCGTGCTCAACTTCGGTCGCCGCGTCGTTGACCGCGCCTTCGACAGCTTCACCAGCGTCGTGAGCCGCTTCACCAACTGCCGAGCCTGCTTCTTCAGTCGCTTGCGCGGCGTCGTCAGCGGCGTTTTCGGTTTCGGCTTGCGAGCAGGCAGCGAGGCCCAGGGCCGCGGCGGCGGCGATCGCCATGAGAATGCGCATAGTGTCGTCTCCAATCCGCCCCCAGCGGCGGTGGCGGGACATTACGGGCTCGTTACGCGGACGAGTAGGGTAAAGTTCGCATATCGAGGCCGCCAGCTATGCGTTGGGAACTTCCCCGTCCGCGTGCATTACCGTTAGGTGCCTGCTTAACGTTGAAAATAAACCCGAAAAACCTTTTTCGCCCGGCGCGGCATGAGATTTGGCCGCTCGCGTTTTTTCTCGGCATAGCAGCCCTGCTGCTGATGTTTATCGCGGCCAGGGATTTGGGCGGCGCCATCCGGTGACGCTGCTGATCGGCGCGAGCCACGTTGATCTCGGCGTTCATTGGCTGACCGACGTGCTCGCCGGCTGGCGCCTGGGCGCAGCGTGGGCGCTGATCTGCTGGGCGGCGGCGGCTTGGCTCACGCGCGATGATCGGCGTAAACTCGACCCATGAGCATCCGCCCCGGAGACGAAACTCCGCCCGTTTGTGACGACGCTGAACACGCCGTCATGATCACACTCGAACCGAAGCCGCGCGATCTCGGCGGCGGCTTTTCCGTGCGCCGCGCGCTGCCGGCGATCGAAAAACGCATGGTGGGGCCGTTCATTTTCTGGGACGAGTTCGGCCCGTCGCACTTCGCGGTCGGCGAAGGTCTCGACGTGCGCCCGCATCCGCACATCAATCTCGCCACCGTCACATACTTGTTCGAAGGCGAGATTTTCCACCGCGACACGCTCGGCTCCGCGCAAGCGATCCAGCCCGGTGACGTAAACTGGATGAATGCTGGGCGCGGAATCGCGCATTCGGAGCGCACGCGTCACGAATTGCGCGCGACCGGTTCACCGATCGCCGGCATTCAGTCTTGGGTCGCGCTGCCGGAAGCGCATGAAGAGAGCGCGCCGTTCTTCAAGCATCACGCGCAAAGCGAGTTGCCGACGTTGGAAGAAGGCGGCAAGCGCGCCCGCATCGTCGCCGGCTCGCTCTGGGGCAAAACTTCGCCGGTGCAAATCTATTCAGAAATGTTCTACGCCGACGTGCAGCTCGACGCCGGCGCCAGCGTTCCGCTCGACGCCGCGCATGAAGAGCGCGGCCTCTATCTCACCGCCGGTGAAATCGAAGTCGCCGGCGATCGCTTCGAACGCGGCCGCCTGCTCGTCTTCCGCCCTGGCGACGCCATCACGATCAAGGCGCTGACGCCCGCGCGCTTCATGCTGCTCGGCGGCGCCAATCTCGGCGCGCGCCACATCTGGTGGAATTTTGTCTCGTCACGCAAAGAGCGCATCGAGCAAGCGAAAGAAGATTGGAAAGCCGGCCGTTTCGGCACAGTCCTCGGCGACGAAAAAGAGTTCATCCCGCTGCCGGACCAGTGAGGGCGCGCATGGCGCCCACGAAAGCTTGTCCCGTGGTGTTGCGCACACGTGATAGCGTGACACAGATTTTGGCGTTCAAGCATCCGCTTGCCGACTGTCAATTGGTCAAGGGTACGATCGCCGAGGCCGAGACGCCGCAGGCGGCGGCAGTGCGAGAGCTTTGGGAAGAAGCTGGCCTTGTCGCGCAAGCGGGCGAGGCGCTCGGCCTTTGGGATGCTGAGTACGAACATCAAATCTGGTCGTTCCATATTTGCCATCTCGATGAAACGCCCGCTGAAACTTGGGTACATCAATGCTCCGACGATGGCGGCCACGCTTTCGCGTTTTTCTGGCAGCCCATCGATGCGCCGTTGGTAGACTGGCACCCGGTTCACGCGCGCGCCTTCGCCTTTATTCACGAAGCGGTGAAGGCTCGCCCGGCGGCCACCTAGCGAGGCCCACGCGAAGGCATCCATCTCGACTTGATCGATCCAGAGGAGTGAAAAACCTCCTTGCGACGTCCCAATGAAGCAGATCACGGAGACGCGAGCAAAGCGTCTGGCGCCGAGCAATCGGCGCACACTGTAACCACCTTAGAGGTGATCCTCGCGTCTCCGCCCTCCGATTTCGCACTCGCCCCAGCGAGGCGTTGAAGCCTGGCGGCTAACCGTGTCATAGCCGGGCGCATGAGTTTGCGCTTGGCCTTCATGGGTTCGCCCACATTTGCGCTGCCTGCGCTTGAGGCCTTGCTTCACGCAGGGCACAAGATCGCCTGCGTGTATTCGCAGCCGCCGCGTCCTGCGGGGCGCGGCAAGCAGGAACGGCCAACGCCGGTTCACGCTTTCGCCGCCGAACGCGGGCTGGAGGTGCGCACGCCGAAGAGTTTGAAGAAGGCGGAGGCGCAAGAGGCATTCGCCGCGCTCAATCTCGATGCAGCCATCGTCGTTGCCTACGGCTTCATTCTGCCGAAAGCGATTCTCGAAGCGCCCAGGCTCGGCGCCTTCAATCTGCACGGTTCGCTTTTGCCGCGCTGGCGCGGCGCAGCGCCGATCCAGCGCGCGATCATGGCGGGCGACGAGATCACCGGCGTGCAAGTCATGCGCATGGAACAAGGACTCGACACCGGCCCGGTTCTCGCAACCGCGACAACGCCGATCACGCTGGATGACAATACCAGCACGCTGCACGATCGCTTAGCTGCGCTCGGCGCGGCGCTGTTGATCGAAACAATGGCAAGGGTGGAAAACGGCGCGGCGGTTGAAACTCCGCAACCCGAAGCGGGCGTCACCTATGCGCACAAGATCACGCCGGCCGAGACGCGACTGGATTGGACGAAATCCGCGCGCGACGTGGACTGTACGATCCGCGGTCTAGCGCCGCATCCGGGCGCGTGGTTCGAATTGGACGGCGCGCGCATCAAGGCGCTGCACGCGCGCGCGGAAGCTGGTGATGGCGCGCCTGGAACGGTCCTGGACGGCGCGCTGCTGATTGCCTGTGGATCGGGCGCGGTTCGCCTGTTGACCGTGCAGCGTGAGGGGCGCGGACCGTTGGCGGCGAACGATTTCTTGCGCGGCAATCCGGTCGCGCCGGGAACTCGCTTGGCGTAGCCGATTGAAGGCCCTGGCGGGGGCGGCTATGACAAGCCTCGGAGGACGTTCATGAACCTGCGTATCGCCCTTATCGCTCTGACGCTCGCGCTCGCCGCGTGCGACGGGCAAAATCCGATCGCGCAGGGCGGAGCGTCGGACGCGCCGCAGCTTGATGCGCCGGCGCCCGAAAGCGAACCGTCGCGCGTCTTTTCCGCCACCAATGACGCCGCGCGCACGGTCGCGCCCGAACTCACTGTTTCCATCTCGACGCGCCTGCCCGACAACGCCGAAGGCGATGTGCAGGAAGTGCTGACGCTGCGCGGCGCCAACGGCCTTATCGTTGAAGCGACTGTCTCCGGCGCGGTCTCGCCAGCGACGCAGGTGCAGGGCCAAACCCTGCGCGCGCTGTTGTCGATCCCGGTCGAGGAACCGCAAGTGCTGGTCTATCGCATCGGCAGCGAGACGCGCCCGCAAAGCGGCGGCGGTCTCTGTGGCGCCGAAGAAGCCGCCTACGTCGTTGTCTGGGAGCCTGCCGGCCCAGGCGAGCCGGTGATGAAACTGCTCGGCCTCACCGGCGGCCAACCGGGCGCCGCAAACGCCCGCGGCTGCGCCATGCTCGAGTATCGGCGCAGCTAGGGCACAGTGCGTTTTAAGCTCACGATTGAGTATGACGGCGGGCCCTATGTCGGGTGGCAGCGCTTGACTGGCTCGCAAACGATTCAAGGCGCGCTTGAAGATGCGGTTGAGAGGCTCACCGGTACGCGCAGTGAAGTCATGGGCGCGGGGCGCACGGATTCCGGTGTCCATGCACTCGGCCAAGTCGCGCATGTCGATCTTGAAAAGCACTTTGCGCCGTCACGCTTGTGCGACGCACTGAATGCGCATTTGCGGCCACATCCGATTTCGGTTTTGAGCGCGGAGGAAGTGAACGACGCGTTTCACGCCCGCTTCAGCGCCAAACGCCGCGTTTATCTCTACACCATTCTCAATCGTCGCGCCCCGCCAGCGCTTGCGCGTGGCAAAGTCTGGCGCCTCTCACGTCATCTTGACGCCGACGCCATGCACGCCGCCGCGCAGCGCCTCATCGGCAAGCACGATTTCACAACTTTTCGCGACGCCAATTGCCAAGCCAAGAGCCCGGTCAAAACGCTCGACCGGTGTGATGTCACGCGGGAAGGCGAAAACTTGCACATCTGGTGCGAAGCCCAAAGCTTCCTGCACCGGCAAGTGCGCTCCATTGTCGGCACCCTCGTGGAGGTCGGAGACGCCAAGATGAGCGCCGACGATGTCGCCGCCGCGCTTGCCGCTGCTGACCGCACACGCTGCGGCCCCGTCGCGCCGCCTGACGGGCTTTTTCTGATGCGCGTCGATTATTGACGCAAGCACCTTGGGCGAGGCGGTTCGCTCCGCTAAAGAGTGCAGCGCTGAAACGACAGGGGAGCATCATGACGGACGCCGCGCCGGTCCTCACTGAAAGCCGGATCAAGAGCCTCGACGTCATGCGCGGCTTTGCCGTGCTGGGCATTCTCATCGTCAACGCGGCCTTCTTTGCGGCGCCCTGGCAGACCTCACAGAACCCGTTGCTCGAACCGCTGGCGGTCGATGCAAGTTCGGTCTGGTCTTGGTTCTTGATGCATGTGTTCTTCGAGTTCAAATGCATCACGCTGTTTTCGCTTTTGTTCGGCGCCAGCATTTTTCTGGTTGGCGGCGAGCGCAGCAATACGGAGCGCGGCGCGATTCTACGCCGGCGTTTGTTCTGGCTGCTCATCTTTGGCCTAATTCACGCGACCTTGATTTGGTACGGCGACATTCTCGTCACCTACGCGTTGACGGGTTTCCTCGTCATGTTCGCGCGCTCATGGAGGGCGCTCACGCTCTTTATCGTCGGCGCTATTTTGGTGGCGTTCTCGGTTTTCATGCAGACCGCAGCTGGCCTGTTCTACGAGTATATTCCGCGCGAGGCCGTGGACGAAATTTACGCCATGCTCTGGGCACCGGCCAACATTGACGAGATCACCGCTGCGTTCCGCGGCGATCTCCTTCAGGTGACAGTCCAGAACGCGACGACCTGGTCGGAGTTCATTATCAACGCCTTGATCGGTCTGCTCTTCCGCACAGCCGGCGTGATGATGATCGGCATGGCGTTGCTGAAGTGGGGCTTTCTCAGCGGGCGTGCGCCAGTATGGGTTTATGGCTTGACGCTCGCGATAGGTGCATCGGCGCTTGCGGTCGTGGGCTATCAAGCCTGGCTTAATTGGCAGGCGCAGTTCGACTTCACCCACATGTTCACACGCGGCAACGTCGCAAACGTAGCGCTCTCGATTTTCATATCGATCGGCTATGCGAGCCTGTTCGTGCTGCTTGTGAAAGCTGGCGCGCGCTTCCTCACTGAGCCGCTGGCGGCTGTGGGGCGCATGGCGTTCACGAACTACATTACCCAATCCATCATCATGACGACTATTTTCTGGGGCGGGCGCGGCTTTGGGCTGTTCGGCGAGGTTGATCGCCCGACGCTGACTGCCATTGTATTTGGCGTGTGGGCGTTGCAACTGATTTGGTCGCCGCTGTGGCTGTCGCGCTTCTCGATGGGGCCGCTCGAATGGTTGTGGCGTCGTCTGAGCTATGCGCGGCCGCTTAGCATTGCCAAAACGGCGCCAGCCGCCGGCTAAGTTCAATAGGAGAGAATGATATGAAAAAATTTGCAGCGCTCGTCGCGTTTGCCGCCGTGCTTGGCGCAACGCCAGCCTTCGCCGATACGTTGGAGAACGGCTACGGCAACACCTTCGTCGTGACGCTCGGCACTGACACTGTGCGCTATCATTTCAACGAAGACGGCACGTTCGGCGCGATCGCACCGGATGGTTCGGTGCAGCACGGCCGCTATGAAGCCGCCAACGGGCAAATCTGCTTTCTTGGCGAAGGCGACGCGCGCCAATGTGCGCCGCTGGTTTCCGGCAAGAATGTCGGCGACACCTGGGAGCAGGCTGACGCTAACGGCAACCAAATCACCGTCACGATCGAAGCTGGCCGCGCTCACGGCGCTGGCCATGGTCACGCTCACTAAGCGCGCAGCGAGGAAAGCCACATGAAGAAATTCTTTGTTGTCACAGCGCTGGCCCTCGCGCTCAGCGCCGGCGCCGCATTCGCGGACACGATGCAGAACGCGTTCGGCAACACGGTTGTCGTCACCTATGCGAGCGGCTCGAGCGCGCAGTATCATTTCAATGAAGACGGCAGCTTCACCGGTGTCGCAGTCGGCGGCACAGGGATGCGTGGGCGCTGGGCGGTCGAAGGCGATCAGCTCTGCCTGATCCCGCCAGGTGGCCAAGCGCCGACTTGCTTGCAGATCGCGGCGGACAAGAACGTCGGCGATACCTGGACGCAAGCGGCTTCGGACGGCGCCGAAATCACCGTGACGCTGCAGGCCGGCCGCACCATTCCTGCCTACTAGTCGCGCAGCAATTCGTTCACACCGGTCTTGGCTCGCGTCTGTGCATCGACACGTTTGACGATCACGACGCAAGCCAAGCTCGGCCCGCCTTTCGGGTCAGGCAATGAGCCGGGAACGATGACCGAATAGGCCGGCACTTCGCCGCGTGTGATCTCGCCAGTGGCGCGGTCGACGATCTTGGTTGACTGGCTGATGAACGTGCCCATGGCCAGCACCGCGCCTTCGCGTACGATGACGCCCTCGGCCACCTCCGAACGCGCGCCGATGAAGCACCCGTCTTCGATGATGGTGGGGTTGGCCTGGAGCGGCTCCAGAACGCCGCCAATGCCTGCGCCGCCGCTAATGTGCACGTTTTTGCCGATCTGCGCGCACGAGCCAACTGTCGCCCACGTGTCAACCATCGTGCCTTCATCGACATAAGCGCCGATGTTCACGAACGACGGCATGAGCACGACGTTCTTGGCGATGAAGCTGCCGCGTCGCGCAATCGCACCAGGCACGGCGCGAAAGCCAGCCTTCTCGAACGCCGCGTCGCTCCAGCCCAGAAACTTTGACGGCACTTTGTCCCAGTAAGGTCCCGGCGACGGATCGCCGTTGCCAACGGTTCCGATGAGCTGGTTCGCTTTAATGCGGAAAGAGAGCAGCACGGCTTTCTTTAGCCATTGCTGCGTCGTCCAGACTCCGTCTGCGCCGCGTGACGCGACGCGTGCTTGTCCGGAATCGAGCAAGGCAAGTGCGCCTTCGATCGCGTCCACTTCGGCGCCTTTGCTTTGCGGCGTAAGTTCGGTGCGCCGCTCCCAAGCGGCTTCGATCTGGGCGGCGATTTGGTCGGTGCTCATGGCTTCGGGCTTAAAGCGGCGTGCGCCGCTAATCAACCGATCCAGCCGCCGAGCAGGGTTTTCAGATCGTGCGCCCAGTGCTGGACATAAGCGGGCTTCGGTTCGGGGTGCACGTCGCCGACCAGCGCCGTGGCAAAGCCCATGGCGTGCGCCGGTTCGAGATTGCGCAGCGTGTCCTCGATCAGCATCGCCGCGCGCGGATCGAAGCCGAAGCGCGCGACAAGCCGCTGGTACGCTTCCGCCTGCGGCTTCGGGGCGAGGCCCGCCGCTTCGATGTCGAACACGCCGTCGAACACATCGCCCAAGCCAAGGCTTGCCAGAACGCGCTCAGCATGACCGCCGCCGCCATTGGTGAAAATGATCCGCTGACCGGGCAGGGAGGCGATCTGCGTCCGCAGCGCCGCGTCGGCGGTGAGCACGGAGTGATCGGCCAGATGCACGTCGCCGAGGAAGTCCGCTGCATCGACGCCGTGGTGTCGCTGGAGCCCAACAACGGTCGCCCCGTACTGGTGGAAATAGCGCTCACGCAGTGTCAGCGCCTCTGTCGTGTCCACGTTCAGCGCGCGCGCGATATAGGCGGTCATGCGCTCGCCGATCTCGTCATAGAGGGCAGAGGCCGGATAGAGCGTGTTGTCGAGATCGAAGACCCAGACGCTGATCCCAGGCGGGATCATGGCGTCGCCGGACGGTCCGTCTGCGGCGCGGTTTCCGGCGCCATGCCGCGCGGCGCATCGGTTGCACGCAACGCGTCTGCTGCGTCGCGCGCCTGTTGCAGCTGGCGCGGAATTTCGCCGACGGGAAGGAAATCGCGCTCTTCGAAATCGACCACGAGCCCGCCGCGACCGCGCGCTGCGATCGGTGTGAACAGCATCGTGTCGTAGTAGCGCGCCTCGCAATTCTCGCGGCCGATGATCGCGAAACGCGCGCCGCTGGTGCAGAAGGGTTCGCCGCCGGCGGCGAGAAAGCGCGTGCCCTCGGACGTCTCCAAGCTCGCATGCACGAAATAGGCTTCTTGGATCAGCACTTCGTCGATGGTGCGGACGCATCCGCCAGCGGCAAGCGGCCACCAGCCGCGGCTTTCCCAGCCTTCGCCGCGTCTGCGTGCAATCGCTGTCCACATACGCCCGCGCGATCGGTTGCAGAGCGTCAGGCCCACTTGTTGGGCCCGGCGGCGCGCATAGTTTTCGAGCGCGTCTATCAATTGGTTTTCGCTGGCCGAGGGCGCGAGGCGCGCCGTTGATCTGAATTGCGCGATGGCTTGGGCGATGCGGCGCGGATCGGCGCCGCGGCGACCTTCGCGTAGATCGTAACCGGCGTCATCGAGCAATCGCTGCAGGCCGGCTTGGCGCGCGCGGGTGAGCGTGTAGGTCGTGGCCTCCGAAAAAGACGTGCGCCAGCTATCGCGCTTGTTGATTTGCACGCGGCGAAAGCGGCGCTCGTCGAGGCTCATCGCCGCGCACTGCGGCGGGTTCTCGATCGTGAACGAGTCCGATGAGTCGACGCATAGGCGCGCGTCGCCGGTCCATTGGCGGCGTCCGCCACGGTGTGCGGAGGAGGAGCGCGCGTAAAGGTAGTGCGTGCCGCGGGCGAGCGGCGCGTTTACCGCGACGCGGCATTCGCCCGGCCGCAGTCGCGTCCAGCCTTGCACGACGATGGCGCGACCGTCAGGCCGACCGGTGGCCGCTTCGAGCACGAAGCTCGTCTCGTTGCAGATTTGCCAGCCGCTGACTGGGCGCTCTTGCTGCGCGTTGGCGCCCCCGCCGAACGCGAACAGCGCCGCCAGAGCGGCAGCCACAAGCGCCGCGGCGACGCCCGGCTTAGTGAATGAGCGTGCCAGCGCCATGTTCGGTGAATAATTCCATCAGGAGAACGTGGGGCGTGCGCCCATCGAGAATGACAGCGGCCTCGACGCCATTGTCGAGCGCTGCGATGCAGGTTTCGAGTTTCGGGATCATGCCGCCAGTCGCGACGCCAGAGCTGATCAGTTTCTTCGCATCATCGACCGACATTTCGCGGATCAGTTCGCCATTGCCATCAAGCACGCCGGCGACGTCGGTCAGCAGCACGAAGCGTTTGGCGGACAGCGATTTGGCGATCGCGCCCGCCGCTGTGTCGGCGTTGATGTTGTAGGTCTTGCCGTCTTCGGCCACGCCAATCGGCGCGATGACGGGAATGTAGTCTTCCGGTGCATTGATCAAAGCTTGGATCAAGGTCGGATCGACGTCGCTTGGTTCGCCGACATAACCCAGATCGACGACTTGCTCGATCATGCTGTCGGGATCCTTGCGCGAGCGCACGGCTTTCTCGACCGTGATCAGTCGCGCATCTTTTCCAGACAAGCCGACGCCGCGCACGTCCGCTTCACGGCCCTCGGACGTGATCAGATGCGCGAGCTCTTTATTGACGCTGCCTGACAGCACCATCTCGGCCACTTCCATCGTTTCGGAATCCGTCACCCGAAGTCCGTCCACGAATTGCGATTTGACGCCCGCCCGATCGAGCATGCGGCTGATTTGCGGGCCGCCGCCGTGAACGACGACGGGATGAATGCCCACCAGCTTCAAAAGGACGATATCTGCGGCGAATTTGCGGGCGGTTTCGGTATCGCCCATGGCGTGGCCGCCATATTTCACCACCACGATCTCGCGATCATAGATTTGAATGAAGGGCAGCGCTTCCGCGAGCGTTTTCGCCGCGGTCAAACCGTCTTCAAGCGCCTTCAGGCGATCTTTTGGGGGCAGCTTGCTCACTAGCGGTTCCTAAGCGGTAACGCTGCCTACGCCAAGGCCGCTATTTCAGCTCTGAGCACGTCTATCCCGAGCCCCGTCTCTGAAGAGGTCGAGATCACTTCCGGGTGAGCGGCAGGGCGCTTGGCGATTGCAGTGCGTGTCGCCGCTGCAACCTCGTCGAGTTCGGTGTCTTTGATCTTGTCGGCCTTGGTGAGCACGATCTGATACGTGACTGCGGCGGTGTCGAGCGCGTCCATGACTTCCTTGTCATGCGGCTTCAAGCCGTGGCGTGAATCGATCAGCAAGATGACGCGCATCAGCGACGGGCGCCCACGCAGATAGTCGCGCGTCAGTGTCGTCCAGCGTTTGATGTCGGCTTGGCCGGCTTTGGCGTAGCCGTAGCCCGGCAAATCCACCAGCCGCAGCGTCTCGCCGACGCGGAAGAAGTTCAGCTCGCGCGTGCGGCCTGGTTCCGTCGAAGCGCGCGCAAGCTTGAGACGGCCCGTGACGGCGTTGACCAAACTAGATTTGCCGACGTTCGAGCGACCAGCGAAGGCGACCTCAGGGAGCGCCGCATATGGCAGATGCGCCATGTCGACAACGCCAAGCTCAAAATCCACCGGCCCCGCAAATAGCAGGCGCCCGGCTTCGATCCAATCTTCGCGCTCTTTTTCGTTCACGGCTATTTCGCCGCTTCCGCGCCGCTCCCAAAGCGTTTGCGAATAAACACGTCCAGCTGTGTCTCGACGCCCTGCCTGCGCATGATCACGTATTGTTGCAGGATCGAGAGCGTGTTCGACCAGGTCCAGTAGATCACGAGGCCGGCCGGGAAGGCGGCGAACATGAAAGTGAACAGGATCGGCAGGAAGCGGAAGATTTGCGCCTGTATCGGGTCGGCCGGCGGCGGCGACAGCGCTTGCAGCGCCCACATCGACACGCCGTACATGATTGGCCAAGCGCCAATCATTAGCACCGCGCCAATCAGCGGAATGCTCGATGGATCGAACGGCAGCAGGCCGAAGAGGTTGAAGAGCGAAGTCGGATCGCGCGCCGAGAGATCGTTGATCCAGCCATAGAATGGCGCGTGGCGCATTTCGATGGTGACGGTCAGCACTTTATAGAGCGCGAAGAACACCGGGATTTGCAGCAGGATCGGAATGCAGCCGGAAACCGGGTTTATCTTCTCGGTTTGATAGAGGCGCAGAATTTCTTGTTGCTGACGCTGCTTGTCGGCGGCGTAACGCTCCTGAATTTCCTTCATCTTCGGCTGCAGGCCGCGCATTTTCGCCATCGCCTTGAACGATTGATAGACGAGCGGGAACAGCAACGCCTTCACGACGATCGTGGTCAGCAGAATGCCCAAACCGAAATTGCCGGCGAATTGCGCAAGGAAATGCAGCACCGCGAAGAACGGTCGCGTCAGGAACCAGAAATTGCCCCAATCGACCGCGTCGTCAAAGCGCGGCACGCCCAGTTCTTCTTGATAGCTGCGCAGCAGGTCGACGCGCTTGGCGCCTGAGAAAAGCCGCTGCGTGTAGGTGACGGAGCCTCCTGCGGGCGCTTCGCGCCACTGGCCGCGATAAGCGGCGCGGAAATCGGTGACGCCATCCTCGGTGCGGCTATCAAAGTAAGAGGACATCTCTTCGCCCTGGTCGGGCACGATAGCGGTGAGCCAATAGTGATCGGTGAGGCCAAGCCAGCCGCCAGTGGCTTGCTCCTCTTCAATGCGTTCGCCTTCACCGACACGGCCGCGCACGCGGTCGCGCGCATGCTTCTGGGCGTTCTGGTAGGTGACCTGTCGCAACTGGCGTTCGCCGAAGACGCCGATCATGCCTTGATGGACGATCTGGTTGTTGATGAAATCTTCCGGCATCCCGTCGCGACGCACGGTGCCGAATGGGCGCACTTGGATCGGCGCGTCTGTCGTGTTCGTGACCACGTCGGTGATCGTGAACATGTAGTTTTCATCGATTGAGATGGTGCGCTCGATCGTGAGGCCATTATCGGAGGCGAAGTTAAGCGTCACCGGCGTGGTCGGCGTCAGCCGGGCGCCGTCTTCGGCGGTCCAGGTGCTGAACGCATCGGCGAGCGTTGCCGTGTCGGGCCCGGTTTGGCGCTCCCAGCCGAAGAAGGCGTCGTGCCCGAACCGTGAGTTCATCGGCGCCAGCACCGTCACTTCGGCGCTATCTTCCTCCACCGTGCGGCGATAGCCACGCAAATTGAGATCGTCGATGCGCGCGCCTTGCAGCGAGATCGACCCATCGACGCTGGCTGTCTCGATGACGACGCGGGCGCCGGCGCTGGCGGCGAGTTCTTGCTCGCGGTCTACTGGTCCTGGCCTGGAAGGTGTCTCGGTTTGCGCGTTGGGCGCTCCAGCAACGCCGGCGCCGGCTTCCTGGCGCTCTTGTTGTTCCAATTGCGCCCGCTGCGCGGCCATCTCGCGCTCGCGCGCGGGGCCGTTATAGAGAAATTCGAAGCCCACGAAGATCCCGATCGAGAGGACCACCGCCAGGAGCATGTTTCGAGTTTCGTTGGGGCCAGGGCCACCGCGGTTTTGCATCGGGTTCAATCGCTCTCGGTCGGCGTTTCGCGGTTTGAGGATGGCGCGCGCTGGGGGCGTGCGGCTGCCCCCGTTTCCAGCTCGGCGCGGAGCCTTATCAACGCGTTCTTGAGATCGTCAAGCAAAGCAGCCCAGTCCGCCTCCGGGGTCGATTGACGCGCCACCAGGACGTAGTCGACGCCGGCTAGGCCATGTTCGGGCAGAAGCTGGCGCGCAGCTTCCCGGAGCCTGCGGCGGGCGCGGTTTCGAGTCACCGCGTTGCCGACCTTTTTGCTGGCGGTCAGCCCAAGCCCGATCGGGCCCGCCTCAGTCCGGCGGCGCGCCTCGACCAGCACGACTCCGCGGCCAGAGCGGGCGCCTTGGCGCACAAACAGGAATTGAGCGCGTTTGGTCAGTTTTTGGATGGTTTTTTGGGACATGAGCCGGGTTCCGACCCGGCGCCAGACGTCAGGCCGAGAGCTTCTTGCGGCCCTTGGCGCGGCGGCGCGCCAGCACCTTTTGGCCGCCGGCGGTGGCCATGCGCGCGCGGAAACCATGGCGGCGCTTACGAACGAGCCGGCTGGGTTGATAGGTCCGCTTAGTGCTCACGACACGCCCCGATCTCTTAGTCTGGCGGTGAAATTGAAGGCGCGGGGATTACCCCAGGCCCCTGCCAGCGTCAAGGCTCAGCCCGGATCGATGATCCGCCAGATGACGAAGATGACCGCCAGCACCCAAAGCGAGCCCAAAAACAGCCACGCGCGTTGAAGTTGAAAGTGTCGTGGTGATTTCTGAGGTTCCAACAAAAAGGCTCCAGAGGTGGGGGCGCTAGCGCGCCTAACGCCTGCCGATGTACCAAAGTTGTTACCGGCAATGGGTGACCCTACACCGTAGAGCCGGCGAGCCCCTACGCAGTTTGACGTATTCGGTCCAATTCTTGGGGTGGTTTTCGGAAAGGGCGGCAGGACTTGGCGGACTCCCGGCCCATCGGTTTGCTCGGCGCGGTTCAGGCGATTAGCGCCTTTGCCGGCAGCCTCGCGGGGCGTCTGCTCGGATTGACGGTTGCAGCGGTTGTGCTGGCGGAAATTATGGTCTTTGCCCCCGCGCTCGCTGGCTTTCATGAACAATGGCTGCGCGAGCGCATGAACTTGGCCCAGGTGGCGGCCTTGGCGCTCGAAGTGTCGCCCGAGTTCGAGATCGCGGAATCGCTCGAGTTTGAACTGCTCACCAATGCCGAAGTGCAACGCGCGGCGCTACAGCGCCAGGGTGAGCGTGTGTTGCTGCTTGAGGGCCCCAACGCCAGCACGATCGAACCCCAAGCGACCTACGATTATACTAGCGCGGAGGACGCCCGGCCCATGCTCTGGGCGTTCGAGAGCTTTCTTGCGCCGCCCGACCGTGTCCTTCGCGTACTGGCGCGTCCCCGGTTCGAGAGCGGCGAATTCATCGAGGTCGTGCTGAACGAGGGCCCGCTGAAGCGGGCCATGGGCGATTTTGCCCGCAGCTTCCTGTTGGCCTCGACGCTCATCCTCGCCGCCGCCGCTACGCTCATTTATGGTGCGCTGACGCTCGCCTTCGTGCGTCCAATGCATGAGCTTACCGAGGCTATTGAGCGCTTCCGTGACAAGCCGGAAGATGTGTCCATCGCGTTCCCGCGCAGTTCACGCGGGGACGAGATCGGCCGCGCCCAGCGCGCCGCCGCCGACATGGCCGAACAGGTGCGCAATGCGCTTCGGCAAAACGAGCGCCTCGCAGCGCTCGGCGGCGCGGTGGCGCGCATCGGCCACGATCTGCGCAACATGCTCTCTACCGCGCAATTGGTGGCCGACCGCTTGAGCCAGTCCGAAGATCCGGACGTGCGCCGGCTGCTGCCGCGCCTCGAGCGCACCATCGCGCGCGCCGCAGGCCTCGCGTCAAGCACGCTCAAATACGGCCGCGCCGATGAGAAGGCGCCGGACCTCGATCGCGTCGATGTCCGCGCCGCGCTGGAAGAGGCGGCTGGCGACGTGCTCCCTAGTTACGACTTTGTGGCGTTGCGTCTGGATGTCGAAGCGAAGCTCGCCTGTGTCGCCGATCCCGAACACTTGCAGCGCATTCTCGGCAATCTGATCCGCAACGCCGCGCAAGCGATGAAAGAGCACACCCGCGCCGATAAGACATTGCTGATCCGCGCCGCGCGCATGGAGGGGCGCTGTGAGATCGAGATCATCGATCATGGGCCCGGCGTGCGCCAAAACATCCGCGCGCGCTTGTTCGAGCCGTTCGTCTCAGCGGCGCCGGAGGCTGGCGGGGCGGGGCTAGGTTTGGCGATCGCACGCGAACTGACACGCGCCATGGGCGGCGAACTTGAACTGACGCGCACCGGCGCTGAAGGCACGACGTTCAAAATCACGCTGCCGGCTGCCTAAGGCTAAGCTAGGAGAGGCCGAACCCGTCATAGTTTGGGTTGTCCGGTTCCAGGCGATGCGCCGCCTCGAAGTCCGCCAGCGCGCGATCGATCTCGCCGAGTGCGCGCAGCGAGCGGCCACGATAATGGTAGGCGTTGGCCTGGTTCGGATTGAGCCGGATGGCGGCGTCGAAATCCGCGACCGCACGAACATGGTCGCCAAGCCCGACATAAGCGCGGCCGCGATTTACGTACGTATTGGCCGCGCTCGTATCGAGAAGGATGGCGGCGGAATAATCCTCGATCGCGCGATTGTAGTCCTGGAGCGCGCGGTAGGAATTGCCGCGATTGTTGAGCACGTAGCCCAGGCGCGGGTTGAGCCCTAGCGCCATGTCGTAATCCTCGATCGCCCGCTGGTGGGCGCCCTGACCGGCATAAGCGCTGCCGCGATTGGCGTAGGGCGCTGCAAAGCGCGGGTCGAAACGGATGGCCTGATCGTAGTCGGCGATAGCGCGGACAAAGTCGCCGCGCTGGCGATAAATGGTGCCGCGGTCGTTATAGGCGTTGGCGATCGCCTCGTTGCCGGCGCGCGGATCGGAGATCACCATCGAGCAGGCGCCCTCGCGCGTTTCGGCGGAAACGCCGCCGCCGCGATTGGCGCACATAACGCGCTGCGCATGCGTTTGCGCCGCCGCCAGACTCGGCGTCAGAGCTAGGGCGGCAAGCGCTGTCGCGAAGACGAAATGTCGGTTCATGAACACGGAACGTGCGCGCACGCGCGCATGGCGCATGCTTAAACACCCCGCAGGAGAGAAGTTTTTGCAGTGGACGCGTGCTGGTGCGCGTATTCACTATGAACGCGGAGCAGGCGCCGTTCGCCAAACCAAACCCTCGCGCCGCGGGTCAGCGCCGCCGACCAAGCCGCTCGGCGTCACCTGGATCGCGTGCAGTCCGCTGGCTTCCATCGCGCCCACTTCCTGCAATTGCCAGCCGCGCGCGCGCAGCGCGTCACCGATGCCCGCCGGCAAGCGGCTGTTCTCCACGACAACCGGCGAAGACCGCGCCGTCGCATTGGAAAGATTGATCGCCGCCTCTGGGGTCAGTCCCCAATCGAGAATGCCGATGGTCGTGCGCGCTACATAGCCGATGATCGACGATCCGCCAGGCGAGCCGATCACCAACACCAACTCGCCATTGCGATCGGTCACGATCATTGGCGCCATCGAGGAGCGCGGCGCTTTGCCTGGCGCGGCGGCGTTCGCCACCGGCAGGCCGTTAAGCGTTGGTTCAAGCGCAAAGTCGGTAAGCTGATTGTTGAGAAAAAAGCCGCCCACCATGCGCTGCGAGCCGAACCCGCTCTCAACAGTGGCAGTCAGCGCCACCGCATTGCCCCATGCATCGACTATGGAAATATGCGTCGTGCCCGCGTCGTCGCTGCGCACGCGTCCCCAGCGATCGTGCAGCTCTTGCCCTGCCGGCACACCGGCTGCGACGCTTCCCGGCGCGCGCGCCAAGTCGATCAACCGCGCGCGGTCATCGAGATAAGCGGGCGCCACCAGTTCCGCCGTTGGCACAGGCGCGAACTGATCGTCGGCCATGTAGTGATCGCGGTCAGCGTAGGCGAGGCGGCTCGCCCACAAGAACGCGGCCCAATCATCAGCATTCTCAGCGCCGCCCGGTTGCGGCCGCGCCCGCTCATACAATCCCATAATCGCCAGCGCCGCATTACCGGAGCCCGGCGCGCCGATCGTGCAGGCGCGATAAATGCGATAGGCCGCGCACACCGGTTCAAGCCGCCGCGGCTGCACAGCGCGCAGATCGTCTTGGTTCAGCGTACCGCGCCGCGGCTGGCGTTGCGCGGCCTCGACGATGGCGTCCGCGATCGGTCCCTCGCTCAAGGCGCGCGGACCCTGTTCGGCGATTGCCCGCAACGTCGCAGCGTAGTCCGGGTTGCGCAGCAGATAGCCCACCGGCCGCGGCGCGCCGGCCGCATCGAAGAAATACGCACGCGCGGCAAAGTCCGCGCGCAAGCGGCCGCGTTCGCCGTATGCCGCGATCATCGTCGCCAAGCGCGGCGTCACTGCAAAACCTTCTTCCGCCAAGCGGATCGCGGGCTCGAATAATTGCGCCCACGGCAAATGTCCGTGATCGGCATGCGCCATATGCAGCATCGCGATCAGCGACGGCGCACCGGTTGAAAGCCCGCTCGCTTGCGCGTCCATGAACGCCATCGGCCGGCCGCGCGCGTCGAGAAACATGTTGGCGTGTGCGCCCGCCGGCGCGCGCTCGCGCCCGTCATAGGCGGTGATGTCTTCGCTCTCGCCATCGTAGAAGAGTAGAAAGCCGCCACCGCCAATACCGGACGATTGCGGCTCCACGAGCCCTAACACCAACTCCGCCGCGATCGCCGCATCCACGGCGCTGCCGCCGGCGCGCAGGATCTCGGATGCTGCGCCCACAGCGTGCGGGTTAGCCGCCGCCACCATCGCTTCGCCGTCGGCGCGCGGCGCTTGGCCTGGCGCCGACATCGAGCCCGCGGCGCACGCTGCCAGCGCCAAAGCGAAAAACGGCGCTGCGAGGCGCTTCAACGATTGCTTGTCAAACATGGGGACGCTTCCTACGAGGGCGAGTGTAAACGAACGCGGAAGCAAGCTGATGGCGCGTCCCGGCCCAACCAATTCTTTGAGTGATGTGGCCGGTTTGTCCATAGGCTGCGCCGTCGATGAGGCCGCGCTCACCGGCGTCACGGTGATTGTTCCGGACGAGCGGGCGGTCTGCGCCGTTGATGTCCGCGGCGGCGGCCCCGGTACGCGCGAAACCGATGCGCTCGCGCCGGAAAACCTCGTCGACGCGGTCGATGCTGTCGTGCTGAGCGGTGGTTCCGTCTACGGCCTTGCCGCAGCGGACGGCGTCGCGTCCGCGATGGGCGCCGAAGGCCGGGGCTTTGCGCTCGTCGATTTGCCCGGCGTGCCGCGCTCACCGGTCATTCCCGCTGCAATTCTCTACGATCTGGCCAATGGCGGAAATAAAGCGTGGGCCGATGCGCCGCCATACGCGTCACTCGGCAAGCGTGCTTACGCGGCGCGTAGCAAATCCGTGCCGCTCGGCAACGCTGGCGCAGGCCTCGGCGCGAAAGCTGGCGCGCTGAAAGGCGGGCAGGGCAGCGCGAGCGTCTTCACGGCTGATGGCTTCACCGTCGCCGCACTTGTCTGCGTGAACTCGTGGGGCTCGACCACAATGCCCGGCCAGCGCGCATTCTGGGCGCATGCGTTCGAAATCGGCGACGAGTTTGGCGCTGTCGCGCCAACCGGCGCACGTGTGGATTCGGAAGATTGGTCCGGCGCCAAATTCGCGCCCAGCGCCAACACCACCACCGCCTGCGTCGCCGTCGATGCCGATCTCACCCCCGCCGAAGCCAAGCGCGTCGCGCAAATGGCCAGCGCCGGTCTCGCGCGCGCCATCCGCCCGGTCTATGCACCGTTCGATGGCGACGTCGTCTTCGCGCTGGCGACAGCGCAGCGTCCGACGCCCGAACCGCGCGCGCTCGCCATCGCCCGCTTTGGCGCGCTCGCCGCCGATTGCCTCGCCCGCGCCGTCGCGCGCGGGGTATACGCCGCCGAAACCACCGGCCCGCACCGGGCTTGGCGGGACTTGCCTTAAGCCCTGCCTTGCCAGCGCCCCAACCGGGCGCTATGCACCCCCCCTTCGCGCGCCCTTAGCTCAGCTGGATAGAGCACCAGACTACGAATCTGGGGGTCAGGAGTTCGAATCTCTTAGGGCGCGCCATATTTTTCAATGACTTAGTCGACCGGCTTGGAGCCTGCGAACGACGCGCAGCTCGCGCTCGTAGGGCAGCGCGTTCGGGGCGCGACAACAAACCTTAGCACCGCGCACTCTCGCCACGGCGTGATCGGCGAGCGCCGAACCGACGCCTGGACACAAACGCTTGGAGAAATATGCGCATGTGCTAATATTCCTCGCAGGAGACCGAATGCCCGCAGCTTTGAAGAAGAACAAGAGAGCGATCCGCGACCTCGAAAGCCGCGCCGGAGAGGCGGCGGAGCTTTTGAAGCTGCTCGCCAACGATCAACGCTTGATCATCCTGTGCCGGCTAAGCGACGAGGAAATGTCGGTGTCGGAACTTGGCGGGCATGTCAGCCTCGCCCAGTCGGCGCTATCACAACACTTGGCAAAGCTTCGCGCTCACGGGTTGGTATCGTCGCGGCGCGAGGGGCAGAATATATACTACCGACTCTCAAGCCCGATTGCGCACAAGCTGGTGGGCGCCCTGTGTGAGCTTTACGGCCGCAAGTGAGCGCTACTTAAAAAGAAGCCCGGGCTTGAACCCCAGCCGTTTGAACACCATCGCCGCGGGGCAAAAGCCGGTGAAGGCGGCTTGAAACATGTTGAGCCCGGCGAAAGCGGACAGCAGCACCCAATAAGGATGAACCCAGGTCGCGAGCGCCAAACCCGTCAGGACGACGATTCCGGCGAACGCGAAGACGGCGCGGTCAATGGTCATTGTTGGGTCTCCATGGTTGAGATCGAGGTGAGCGCGCGATTGAGCCAGGCGCGAATCTGGTCGGACGTCATGAGGCCGGCTTGTCGTGCGATCTCCCGACCCTGGTGGAACAGAATGAGCGCCGGAATGCCGCGCACGCTAAGTTGCGCGGGCGCTTTGGTTTGATCGGCATTGAGCTTCAGGAAGCGAACGCGCGGCTCGAACGTCTTGGTTACTTCGGCGAAGTGCGCCGCCATCATGCGGCAAGGGCCGCACCACTGCGCCCACACATCTACCAGCACGGGCATCGAACTTTGCTTCAGATGCGCGGCGAACGCGACGTCATCGACATCGACTGGCGCCCCGTTGAAGATCTTGGCGCCGCAGCGGCCACATTTGGCCGCGTGCGGATCGCCGTCGCCGATGCGATTGCCCGCGCTACACGCCGGGCAGGCGGCTTGCGTACTCATTTTTTCGTCTCTTTGAGTTTGGCGATGCCCAGCACTTTCAGTGCGAGGGCTTCGTAAAACGTCTCGCTCTGACCCCGGCGAAGCTTGCCGACGAAGTATTTCTCGAACTGTTCTTTCGCGAGGTGCACCCACTTGCCATGTGCGGACCAATTCACGTTGCGCGGGGGAATCTGCGGTTGGGCAATGAACGCGACGCCTTCATCGCCAAAGTCGGCGAGACAAACCGCATTCCACGTGGCTTGCTCCTCCGGCGTCTTGTTGTGCAAAAGTGCGCCTATGTTCTTGGCCGTGGCCGTGACCATGGATTCAATCATGAATCCAGTTTTGGGCACGCCAACGGGAATCGGTGTTTTGCCGGTTGGCGGGATCGCGACGGCGACGCCAATGCCGAATACGTTGGGATAAGTCGGGTTGCGTTGATACTTATCGACGATCACGAAACCGCGCGGATTGACGAGCCCTTCGAGCCCCATGATTGCGGGCACGCCACGAAAAGCGGGCAATAACATCGAGTATTTGAACGGGAGTTCGTGTGTGGTCTTGACGGCGCCGTCTTCGTTCACCTCCTCGACTGTCATCTTGCCAGCCTCGACTTTGGCGACGCGGGCGTTGGTGATCCACTTGATGTGACGCTCGCGCATCTCGCGTTCAAGCAGGCCTTTGGTGTCGCCAACGCCATCTAAGCCAAGATGGCCAACATACGGTTCAGCGGTGACGAACGTCATCGGGACTTGATCGCGAAGCTTGCGGCGGCGAAGTTCCGTATCGAGGATCATCACGAACTCGTAAGCGGGCCCGTAGCAAGAGGCGCCTTGCACCGCGCCAACCACGATCGGGCCAGGCGCCTCGCAGAAGAGATCGAACGCCGTGGCCGCGCGCTCGGCGTGGTCCACGTGACAAATCGAGTGTGTAAAGCGCTCCGGACCCAAGCCCTCGATCTCGTCGAACGCGAGATCGGGGCCAGTGGCGATGACCAGATAGTCATAAGTTATCGAACTTCCGTCATTGAGCTCGATCCGGTTGTCGGTGGGATGGACGCGTTTGGCGCCAGTCGAGACAAACTCGATTCCCTTCCGCTTCATGATCGGCGGGAGGTTAACCTCAATCGCGGCCCGATCGCGCCAATTGACCGCCACCCAGGGGTTGGATGGAACGAAATGGTAGGTGTCGCCCTTTGAGATCAACACGATCTTGTCGGCAGCGCGCGCCTCAGCCCTGATCTCATACGCCGCCAGGACTCCGCCTAACCCTGCGCCGAGAATAGCGATGGTGGCCATTTGCTTTCCTCCCGGCGCCCTAGGCACCGTTGCATATATATTAGTAAATGCGTATATAAGAATTAATTGTGATGATGCGAGGTTCGCGCTGCCGGAGCCCCCCCGCATTGATCTGACGCAAGTGTAGGCGGCCACAGGCGGCGCAAACTGAAGTGAGGGAGAATGGCATGATGCGCGTTCACGGCTTTCTGGCGGCGCTGGCGCTGCTCGGCGCGTGCGCCCAGCCCGACGTGGCGGATGCGCCGCAAGTCGCCGCTCACACAGACCAACTGGTGATCGAGCGCCGTGTCGTGCCGGACTACAAGACGGTCTCCGCCGTGTTGACGAGCCGGGACGTGGGCGATGCGCGCGCCAGAATTGGCGGAACGTTGTCGCGGCTCATGGTGCGCGAGGGCGATCAGGTCCGGCGCGGACAACTCGTCGCCGTCATCAGCGACCAGCGTTTGGCTCTCGAGGCGCAGGCCGGAGCAGCTGGTGTCGCCGCTGCGGAGGCGTCCGCCGAACGCGCCCGAGCGGATCAAGCGCGGTTTCGGGTTTTGTTCGAGCGTGGATTCCTGTCTCAGGCGCGCATGGACCAGGTGAATGCCGAAACACGGGCCGCCGACGCGCAACTTCGCGCTGCGCGGTCGCAAGGCGGCGCGCTAACGGAGGCGAACGCGCAGGGCCGCGTGCTTGCTCCGGCGGATGGCCGTGTCACGCGTGCGCCTATTCCTCAGGGCGCCGTTGTGATGCCGGGCGAGGTTGTTGTCGCGATCGCCACGGGCGCGCGTGTTTTGCGTCTTGAACTGCCGGAGGCGCAGGCTTCCTTCCTCCTTGAGGGTCAAGACATTCGCATTCTTGACGCACAGGAGGGCGACGGCGCGCTTACTGTTCGGGTTCGGCAAGTTTATCCGGCAATCGAAAATGGCCGGGTGTTGGCCGACTTGGACGCGCGGAGTCTGGAGGGGGAGTTCGTGGGCGCTCGCGTGCGTGTGCTCGTTCCCACGGGCGAGCGAGAAACGATCGTCGTTCCGAGCCGATATATCCTGACGCGGTACGGCGTGGACTATGTACGGCTGGTTCGCGCCGGCGGCGCGGTGATCGATGCGCCGGTTCAGCGAGGCGCCGTCGTGCCAACGGAAGCGACGCCTGATGGCGTCGAAGTTCTTTCCGGACTTGAGGCGGGTGACGTGATCGTTCCGCCGGAGCCGCAAGCATGAACCTGGGCGTATCCGGCTCGCTAACGAAGAGCACCATCCGTTCGCCGCTGACGCCGCTTTTCTTGTTGACGGCATTAGCGTTGGGCCTGTTGGCGCTCTTTACGATCCCGCGCGAGGAAGAACCCCAGATTTCCGTGCCTTTGGTCGACATCATTGTGCGGGCGGACGGTCTGCGCGCGCCGGACGCGGTCGAGCTGATCACCAAACCGCTGGAGACGATCGTCAAAGGCGTTGAGGGTGTCGAACACGTCTACAGTCAAACTGAGGACGATCGTGTCCTCGTAACCGCGCGTTTTTTGGTCGGCACCGACCCGGACGACGCCATCGTACGCATCCAACAAGAAATCCGCGCCAACTACGATCGCATACCCGTCGATATCCCAGAGCCGCAGACCGTGGCGCGTGGGGCCAACGACGTGCCGATAATGGTGGTCACGCTGTCGCCTAGCGCGGAAGCTGCTGACCGTTGGGACGACGGCGCGCTCTATCGCGTGGCGGACGAGCTGCAGAGCGAGTTGATGAAGGTCGACGATGTGGGGCTGACCTTCATCGTCGGCGGACGACCGCAAGAAATTCGCATTGCACCCGACCCAGGGAGGCTCGCGCTTTATGGCGTGCCGCTCGGCCGAGTGATCGAAACGGTCCGCAATGCCAACCGGGCCTTTCCAGGCGGCGACCTACGTGGCCGCGAGGGCGCGACATCAACTGTCATTGGTCAAACCCTCGACGATCCAACCGAAATCGGCTTGCTGACTGTGCAGGCTGTGGACGGCCGCACGGTTTATGTGCGCGACGTGGCTGAGGTCACGCTCGGCCCGCGCGAAGATCAAACGCGCGTGTGGCGCTTTACAGGCGACGGTGACGAGCAGCGCATGGCGCCCGCCGTGAGCCTGGCGATTGCGAAGCGCGATGGCGCGAACGCGGTCGTGGTGGCCCAAGCGATCGAGCGACGTTTACACACTCTGGAAGGTACGCTCATCCCGCACGGCGTCGAGGTCGCCATCACTCGCAACTACGGCGAGACCGCGAACGAGAAGGCGAATGAGCTGTTGTTGCATTTGGGGTTGGCGACGATCTCGATCGTTGCTTTGATTTGGTTCGCCATTGGCCGGCGCGAAGCCATGGTGACAGCGGTCGTCATCCCAACAACGATCCTGCTGACACTCTTTGCGTCAAATCTGATGGGCTACACGATCAATCGCGTCAGCCTTTTTGCGATCATTTTCTCCATCGGTATTCTCGTCGACGATGCGATCGTCATTGTCGAGAACATCGCCCGGCACTGGGTCATGCGAGATGGCCGCTCACGCGTGGACGCCGCGATTGCTGCGGTGGCGGAGGTCGGCAATCCGACGATCGTTGCGACGCTGACCGTGATCGCGGCGTTGCTGCCGATGATGTTCGTTTCTGGTCTGATGGGCCCATACATGGCGCCCATTCCAGCCAATGCCTCTGCGGCAATGCTGTTTTCATTTTTTGTGGCGGTGGTGATCGCACCGTGGCTGATGCTGAAATTCGCACCGAAGGACGCAATGCCGAACGGGCATACGGCGGCACACGATGAGGAGGGTGTTTTTGGCCGTCTGTATCGCAAGGTCGCCACACCAATCATCCGGTCGCGAAAGGGTGCGCGAAAATTTTTGATCATTGTTGGCGTCGCCACGATTGTGGCTTGTACGCTGTTTGCGACGCGCACCGTGCGCGTGAAGCTTCTGCCCTTCGACAACAAGTCCGAAATCCAAGTGGTCGTCGATTTGCCGGAAGGCGCCTCGCTCGAGGCGACAGAGCGTGTGCTCATCGAAGCTGCCAGAATTGCAGGCTCCGTCGAAGAAGTCACCGCCGTCGACGCCTACGCCGGCACGGCGGCGCCGTTCAACTTCAACGGCCTCGTGCGCCATTACTATCTGCGCGAGCGTCCAGAACTGGGTGACCTGCAGCTGACGTTGCTGCCGAAGGGCGAGCGCAGCCGCAACAGCCACACCATCGCGCTGGAATTGCGCGAGCGGCTGAATGGCTTGAGCGTTCCAGATGGAACGGTTGTGCGTGTCGTCGAGGTGCCGCCCGGGCCGCCAGTGATCGCGACATTGCTCGCCGAAATTTATGGTCCGGATGCCGAAACGCGCCGCGAGGTGACGCGTCAGTTGGAGGGCATCTTCCATCGCGTGCCTTATCTTGTGGACATCGACAACGGCTTCGGCGTTCAGCGACCTCGTTTGCGTCTGACGGCAAATCGCGAACAGCTTGAGTTCTTCGGCGTGTCAGAGCGCGACATGATGGATTCAGTTGCGGTTGCGATGGGCGGGCAGGTGGTCGGTTACTCGCACCGCGGCGAGGGGCGCAATCCCATCGAGATAGCGGTGCGATTGCCGCAGTCGGCGCGCGCCTGGAACCAGAATCTTGCGTCGATGCCACTCGCCGCGACGCAGGACGGCTCTCGCCTTGTGGAGTTCGGCGAACTTGTCACCGCCGTTGATGAAGCGGGGTCCTACCCGATCTTCCGTCGCAACGGCCGCTACGCCGAAATGGTGATGGCGGAACTCGCTGGCGCTTATGAGGCGCCGATCTACGGCATGCTCGATGTAGAGCGCCTAGTGCGAGAACACGACTGGGGAGATCTACCTCAGCCCCAAATCATCATGTACGGCCAGCCCGAGGATGAGACCGTTCCCTCCTTGCTCTGGGACGGCGAATGGGAGATCACCTACGTTACGTTTCGCGACATGGGGGCGGCATTCATTGTCGCGATCCTCGGAATTTACATTCTCGTCGTGGCGCAGTTTAAGAGCTTTAAGCTGCCACTGGTGATCCTGACACCAATTCCGCTCACGCTTATTGGCATCGTCATCGGCCATATTCTCTTCAACGCCCCGTTCACTGCCACTTCGATGATCGGCTTCATTGCGCTCGCGGGCATCATCGTGCGCAATTCAATTCTGTTGGTGGATTTCATCCGCCACACAAAGACAGCGGACCGGCCGTTGCGCGACGTGCTGCTTGAGGCGGGCGCAATTCGTTTCAAGCCGATCATGTTGACAGCGCTGGCGGCAATGATCGGCGCGGTGGTCATCTTGTTCGATCCAATCTTTCAGGGGCTCGCAATTTCGCTTTTGTTCGGCCTTGCGTCCTCAACTGTACTCACGGTGCTCGTAATTCCAGCGATCTACATCGTGATGCGCGATGACGAGAAGGGCGCCGAAGCGCCGTCCGGCGTGCGTGTGGCGAAGCGCGCAGCCGAGTAGCCCCTCCGACTTTGCCTCGTCGGGCAAGGCTTACTCACTGCCGCCCATCACTGAGCTGTGCGTTCATTTGGCGGCAGTTGGCGTTGTCGTTTCTCTCAGGAAAGCAACGATGCGAGGCCAGCTATCGGCGCGGGCGGCGGCGTTGCCCTCTACGGTGCCACCGAGCATGTCGAGGCGTTGGTAGAACGGCTCCTCCCGCGAGACGGGCGGACCGAACACCAAATGCCCAGCGTCGGCGTAAGCGAGAACGTGCACCTGCGGCCCGCCGCGTTCTGCCGCACGCGCAGCGACGGCGCGCGACATCGGGCAGGCGGGCCACATCGTTTCCGCCTCGCCGCAGACCAACATCGTTGCGGCGCGCGCACGTTCGATCGGGATGGCGGCGCGCTCGGCCGCGGCGCGCTGATCGGGATCCTCTATGGATCGGTAAACGCTGATCACGCCTTCGGCCTGATTCCAGGATGAGAACGGCATGGTGGGGATCTGCTGGCCGCCGCTCGTCCAAGACGAACTCTCGCTTTGTCCACCGCGTTGCCAGTTGATGCCATTCCACGCGACGCTTGTCGGCATGCCGGCGACGACGGCGCGGAGTTCAGAATGGCGCGTTGCCACGAGCAATACGGCCTCGGCGCCTTTTGAGCCGCCGACGAGCGCGAGGCGCTGCGCATCGACTCCAGGCTGTGCGCCGAGCCAAGCGAGACCGCGGTCGAAGACTTCGAGCGGTATGCGTTCGAGTGAGTCTGGCGTCCCGGGCGCGCCGAAATAGGCGAGTTGGAAAACGCTGAAGCCTTCGCGCTGCAGCGCCAGCGCCATGTGCTTCATGCCGCGACCAAGCCCGCCTTCAGAACCACCCAGCAACAAGATGCCCGGGTGGGGGCCGTCGCCGGCGGCGGGATAGTAATTGCCGAAGAGGCCGGCTTCCTCGACGCGCACGCCTGTCGGGCCCGGCTCCAGCACCTCGATCTGCGGCAGACCGTAGTTCTCGGGCGCGAGAAACTTGAACATGGCCGCGCCGCCCACCAGCACCGCAACGATCGCCGCAACCGCTAGTCCGTTTTTCCACCGCATCGCCGCGCTCCCTTAGAAGCGGCCAGAATGATGCGAGCTTGGGGCAAACGGCAGTGTGAGCGGTCAGTCTGCGTGGGTGACAAGTATCATGTCAGAGCCAGCCCCTATCGCGCGCGATGCGGCCCGCTTCGATGCGGCTTGCGGCGCCGAGCTTGGCGGAGGCTTCCGAGAGATAATTGCGCACGGTGCCGGGGGAAAGATCCAGCGCGCGGGCGATGTCTTTGTTTGAGCGGCCTTCGTCTGCAAGGCGCAGCACATCGCGCTCGCGGTCGGAGAGGGGATTGGCCGGCGCGTCCCACGCGGCCTCCGCCAGTTCTGGCGCAATGGCGCGTCCGCCCGCCGCCACTTTGCGGATGGCGGCCGCCAACACGTCGGCCGGGGCGTCCTTCAACAGATAGCCGCGCACGCCCGCGTCCATGGCGCGGCGCAGATAGCCGGCGCGGCCAAAGGTGGTGACGATGAACACTTTGGTGGCGAGCTGTTCTTTAGTGATCGCCTCGGCGACATCGAGGCCCGAAAGCCCCGGCATCTCGATGTCGGACAGCAGAATGTCAGGCTTGTGTGCGCGCACCGCGTCAAGCGCCGCCGCGCCATCGCCGACACGCGCAACGATCTCGATATCGCTTTCCAGCGACAGCAACGCCGCAAGCGCGCCGAGCACCAGCGCCTGATCCTCCGCGATCACCACGCGGATCATGCCGATGCTGCCAGCGGTATGCGCGCGACCAGTTGCGTGCCGTCGGAATCGCCGGTGACGCTCAAACCGCCGCCGGCCGCAGCCAGGCGTGAGCGGACGCCGCCAATGCCGCCACCTTCGCGCACGGCTTCGCCGTCGCCATCGTCGCTGACGGTGAGTTCGAGGCCGTTTGCCCCGCGCGTTAGGACGATGCGGCAAGTGCGGGCGCCGGAATGGCGGATGACATTGGTGATCGCCTCGCGCAGCGCCATGGCGAGCACAGCGCCGGCGCCTTGTTCGATCTCCTCGGCGTCGCCCTCGACAATGCAAGAAATGCCGGCGGCGGCGAGCGCGGTTTGAGCGCTGGCGATCTCGCGGCCAAGGGTTGCGCCGGTCATGCCGGCGACGGCGGCCCGGACTTCCGCTAGCGCATCGCGCGCGGCGGCGGCCACCTCGCGCATCTCTGTTTCCGCCCGCGCCGGGTCGCGCGGCGAGAGCTTTACGGCAAGGTCGGCCTTGATGGCGATAAGCGTCAGTGTTCGGCCCAATAGATCGTGAAGGTCGCGGCCGATGCGCTCGCGCTCGGCCGTTGCGGCCATTTGCTTGACCTCGTCCTGCGCGTGGGCGAGCGCACGGTTTTTGTCTTCAAGCGCGGCGCGGGAGATGTTGGACGCGCCAACCATCAACATGAAGAAGACGCCGAACCCCCAATAGAAGGGGTGTTGCTGTAGGGCGAGGCCAGCAATGAGAGTTGCGACGGCGAAGGCGCCGAGAAATATGATGGCCCGCCGCGTTGGGCGCAGCTGTGCGATCAAGGCCGCAGCGTAGATGGTGATGACCGTCCAATTGCCGTGCGTAAACGCGAGCGCGAATGACAGGGTTAAGATTGCTGTCGCGTAGCCGATAAACCGCGCGCCGGTAGTTTCTATAGCCGCGAAATAGAGGCCCAGGAACACGGCCAGGCCAACCACCCCGGCGACGATTTGCGGCGTCGTCGGCGTGCTGAAGAACCAGGGAATGAAGAAGAGCGGCAGGTACGCCAGCCAGATGTAAGGGCCGTCGATGCTGAACCACTTCGGACGGGTTCGTTCCTGCCGCTCCTGCTTCGCCATGGTTGGAGACTCCACGCAAACCGTGATCGCGGTCAAGCGGCGTGACGGCTTTGGCCTGTCCAAGCGAAGATCGCCGCAGCCAATGTGATTAACGCCAGCGGGCCGGCGTGGAGCCAAAAGTTGGCCGCATCGCTCTGGCCGGCCGCCATCAGCGCAAGTTCGCCCAGATGGTAGGACGGGAGCGCCCACGCAATGGTCTGGATCACCTCCGGAAGCACCGCGATCGGCATCCACAGTCCGCCCATGACCGCCATGGCGAGAAACACGATGTTGGCGATCGCGATCGCGCCCTTCTGGCCGAGTCGATAGCCGAAGCCCAGCCCGATCAGTGCGAAGGGAAACACCGCGATCACGTGCACGCTGGCGAGGATCGCCCATTGGGTCGGGCTCAAGTTCACGCCCGCAAAGATGGCAAGGCCATAGATGATCGCAAAGGCGATAACGCTGAATACGATCGTCGCGACAAGTTTGGCGGCGATGTGGGCGCCGGCCGGCATCGGCGAAAGGCGCTTCAGTTCAAGCTGGCCGTTTTCACGCTCGCCCGCGACGTTGGCGCCGAAGCCAAAGAGGGCGGGACCCATCACGGCGAAGACGCCGAAGGTTGCAAGCGTGCGCGTCGCCATTTCGACATCGCCATTGCCCATGCCCAACGCAAACAGCGCGTAGAACGCGGGCGGCAATATGATGGTTGGGATGATAAATTGCGGCATGCGCGCGGACTTGATGACTTCCGCGCCAGCTTCGCGGACGTACACGCCAGGCGCGGCGGCGACGAGAGCGGACATTATGCGGCCTCCTTCACGGTGTTGGCGATGATGTCGGCCAGCGCATCCTCAAGCGAGGCGCTGGCGACTTCGAAATCGGTGAGCGCGGGATCGGCGCTGAACAGCGCTTCAAGCGTGGCGCGTGCGTTGGTGGTCAGGATCGCGGTGTCGGCGCCGCGCTGATCGACTTTTGCCGCGCCGGGCAGCATCTGCAGATGCGCAGGTGAAAGTGTGGTGCGGATGCGGATGGTCGAGCCAGCGACTTTCGCCTTAATCGCTGCAGGCGGGCCATCGGCGATGATCTTGCCGTCGGCGATGACGACGATGCGATCCGCCAGCGCGTCGGCTTCGTCCATGTGATGCGTGGCAAGCAGCACGGCGACGCCGGCATCGGCCTTTTCGCGCACGAGGCGCCACATGGCGCGGCGCGCTTCGGGGTCGAAGCCGGTGGTGGGTTCGTCGAGCACGAGAAAATCCGGCGCGCCGGCAATGGCGAGCGCGAAGTGCACGCGCCGCTGCTCGCCGCCCGAGAGTTTGTCGCAGCGCCGCTTGGCGAGCGCGGTGAGGCCGGCCTGCTCGAGGATATCGCTCGTTTTCAAGCGGCGCTTGAAATAGCCGGCGTGCAGACTGACGGCCTCGGCGACGGTCAGCGCCTCTGGCAAGCCCGCCGCTTGCAGCATCACGCCCATGCGCGCCCGCGCCTCGGCGTCGCGCGGATCGCGATCAAACAAGGTGACCGCCCCGGCGTCGGCGGCGAGGCGGCCAGTGATCAGGCCAGCGACGGTGGATTTGCCCGCGCCGTTGGGGCCGAGCAGCGCGACGACGGATCCGGCTTCGAGCGCGATGTTGAAGTCCTTGAGGACAGGTCGTCCGGCATAGGATTTGGCGACGCCCTCTAGGCGGGCGACGATCTGGGAAGGCGCTGACGGCACGGATGTTCTCCTCGGCGATGTCACGCCAGAAGAGCAGCTTCTCCGGAAGCCGACGAGTGCGACCCGTCAATCGATCGGCATGACAAGTGTCATCTCGAAGAAAGCGTGATGGTGTTTGCTTTGGGCGCAGGTCCGACCTTGCGCGTGATCATCGCGGTGGGAAAACGCCAGGGCGCGATTGCAGCGACGCATGGGACGGCGATCGACCAACATAGGCGATCTCGAAGAGGGCTTCGGCGAGAGGCTTGCCCTGCTCGACCGTCATGAGCCATGCCAAGTTTACTGCGCCAACGCCGCCTCCAGCCGCGACAGGCCGTCGTCGAAGAGATCGTCTTCGATAGTCAGCGGATAGAGCAGGCGAATGGTTTCGCCGGCAACGCCGCATGACAACAGGATAAGGCCCTGCTGAAGCGCACTGGCCGTCACACGCTTGGCTGCAGCGCCATCTGGCGCGGCCGCGCCGCGCTCACTCACCAAATCGAACGCGATCATTGAGCCGAGGCCGCGAATGTCGTCTATCGGGGCGATGTCATTGCGTCGACGAAGCGTCTCCAATCGCGCCTTGGCGCGAGCGCCTAGCGCCTCTGCCCGCGCGCATAAGCCCTCGGCTTCGATCACGTCAAGGACGGCGAGCGCGGCCGCGCAGCCAATGGGCGAGCCGCCATAGGTGCCGCCAAGCCCGCCAGGCTCGACACGGTCCATCACATCAGCGCGCCCGACGATGCCTGAAAGTGGAAAGCCGCCGGCCAGAGATTTGGCCATGGTGATGAGGTCAGCATGGACGCCGTAGTGGTCCATGGCGAAGAGCTTGCCGGTGCGTGCGAAGCCGGTTTGCACCTCATCCGCGATCAGCAAAATGCCGTGGGAGTCGCAAAGTTTGCGCAGCGCCCGCATCAATTCTGGAGGCGCTTGATGGAAGCCGCCTTCCCCTTGCACGGGCTCGATCACGATGGCCGCCACGCGCTCTGCGCCGATATCGGAGCGCAAAACGTGGTCGAGAATGAGCAGGGAGGTTTCAACGTCGACGCCGTAGCGCGCCACCGGGAAGGGGACGTGAAAGACGTCCGCCGAAGAGGGGCCAAATTGGTTCTTGTACGGCGCGACCTTGCCCGTCATCGCCATGGTCAGCGCCGTGCGGCCGTGAAAAGCGCCGCTGAACGAGATGATGCCTGAACGGCCGGTTGCCGCGCGCGCGATCTTCACGGCGTTTTCTACCGCCTCGGCGCCGGTGGTGAAGAGGATCGTGCGCGCTTCGCCAACGATCGGCGCGCGTGCGTTCAGCTTTTCGGCCAGCTCGACGTATTGCTCATAAGCGCAAACCTGGAACGCGGTGTGGGTGAAGCGGTCAAGCTGGGCCCGCACCGCTTCGATCACCTTCGGATGGCGGTGGCCGGTATTGAGCACGGCGATGCCGCCGGCGAAGTCGATGTACTCGCGGCCTTCCGCATCCCAGAGCCGTGCGTTCTCGGCGCGCGCGGCAAAGACGGCTGTTGCAGTCGAGACGCCGCGCGGGACGGCTTTCGTGCGGCGAGCGAGAAGTTCGGCGTTTGTGGTCATGAAATGAGCTCCACCCTTTACTGACGGGCGTTGAGGGTATCGAATAGTACCAGCAGGGCGTGTCGAATAGGGCCAGATTGAATGCGCGACGGGCTGACCTTCGTGTTGGACGAGGATAACGGGCTCTCGCTGCAGCAGCAGATTCGAGAGCACCTGATCCGCGCCATCGCCAGCGGCACCCTTGAGCCGGCTAGTCGCGCGCCGTCCTCGCGTACGCTGGCAAAGCGGGTGGGCGTGGCGCGCAACACGGTGATCCTGGCCTATCAGCAACTCGTCGCGGACGGCTACCTGATCGGCAAGGAACGCAGCGGATTGTTCGTTTGCGAGGATTTGGCCGAGGTCGCGTCTCGGCACCTTCGCAAACCGGAGGCGGCTGAGCCGCGTTCGGCGACGACGTGGCGGGCGCAAATGAAACGTCGTAGCCGTGTGGACTGGTCGCGCCGCATTCCCCCGGACTGGTCGCTTTACCCGTATCCTTTTCTGGAAGGATGTCTCGATGCCGAGCTCTCGTCGGTCGCCGAGTGGCGCGACGCCAGCCGGGCGGCCTTGGGCGCGCGGGAGTTCGAGAAGTGGTCGATGAATTTCTCGGAGAGCGACGATGAGAAGCTCGTTGAGGAAATCCGCACCAAAATTCTGCCGCGCCGAGGCGTACAGGCGTCCGCCGATGAAATCTTGATCACTGAAGGCTGGAAACAGGCGCTAGATCTCGTCACCCAATTGTTTGTCGATTCGAGTTCACGTGTCGCCGTGGAAGATCCCGGTCTGCCCGAGTTGCGTGAACTGCTGCGTCTGCAAGACGCTGACGTGTTGGCCCAGCCCATAGACGGCGAGGGTTTGATGGTCGATTCTGCGCTGAGCGGGCGTTCTGTGGTCTTCGTCACGCCGACGCGCCAGGCGCCGACTGGCACCCATATGTCTCGCGCGCGCCGCCAGGCCCTGCTTCGCAAAGCGGAAGCTGAAGACGCGCTTGTCGTGGAAATCGACTTCGTCACGAGCGGCTTCGGTGAAAAACGCATGCCTGCGCTGAAGGCGACGGATACGCATGAGCGTGTCGTCTACATCTCTGACCTTTGCGAGGTGTTTGGCCCGGGACTTCGACTAGGCTTTCTCGTTGCGCCAGCCCCCGTTGTTCGCGAGATGCGAAAGGTGAGGAGCCTTTTGGCGGGGCCGGCGCCGCGTGCGGCGCAGCGCATTGGCGCTTTGCTCATGGCGCTCGGTCACTATGACGCCGCATCCAATCGCGTTCGGCGGGCGATAAGCGAGCGGCTCACGGCGCTGCGCGATGCGCTCAATTATCATTTGCCGCATCTCGTTCTGATCGATCCACAACTGTCGGGCGCGTCGATTTGGGTGACAGGGCCGCCGGGTCTCGACGCGCGTTTGCTGGCGAGTGAAGCCGCGGCGCGCGGCTTGCTGATTGAACCGGCTACGCGTTTTTATGCGCGCGAAGGCGACGGCGTGTCGGCCTTTCGCATGGGTGTGTCTGGGGTGCCGGTGGAGCGCATTCGCGCCGGTGTTGCGGTGTTGGCGCAGGTGATGCGCGAAATCGGCGATCCCGCGCTTGATCGCCTTGTGGCGTCACGGTCGCGTTGGCTCAGCGGCGTTCAGATCGAGCAGGTGATGAGCGGCGCGACTTTGCTCTGTCGCACGGTGTACGGCGATCCGTACTCCGTCGAGGTGCACCCTGATGGCAAGCTGATCGGCAAAGCCGGTTACGCGCACGAAGATTGCGATGAGGGCGAGTGGTGGGTTGAGGACGACCGCTGGTGCCGACGCTGGAACGTGTGGTCCTACGGCGAAACGGCGCGCTATTTCACCGTGGTCGAGGGCGACCAGATTAAGTGGTACAAGGACGACATGGTCCTCTTCAACCGCGGCGTGTTGGTCCCGGGTCCAGCCAAGGCAGCGGGTGCGCCGGGCGTCTAACCTGGCGCCAGTAAACGACTGAAGCTGGACCTATGCCGACCTTGGAGCGGCCCATAGCGTGCGAGTCTAAGGGGCTCGCATGACGACGTTCGCCATCGCAGCGCTGCAATTGGCGCTCGGCCAGAAAGACAATTGCGCCGAGATCGCCGACGAAGTGCGCCGGTTGAAGCGTCGCTTTCCGTGGGTGCGCATGGCGCTGTTAGGCGAACTTGCGGCTTACGGCGCGAACTTCGACCATGCGCAGCCCTTACCCGGTCCGGCCGAAGCGTTTTTCTGCGCTTTGGCGCGAGAGACGGACATGTGGCTCTTGCCGGGATCGCTCTACGAGCGCCGCGGCGACGCCGTTTTGAATACGACGCCGGTGATCAACCCGGCGGGCGAGGTCATAGCCCGCTACAGCAAAATGTACCCGTTCACGCCATACGAGCGCGGCGTCACGCCGGGCGCGGAATGCGTGGTGTTCGACGTGCCGGGCGCCGGGCGCTTTGGCGTGTCGATCTGCTACGACATGTGGTTCGCAGAGACGACGCGGACGCTCGCCTGGATGGGCGCTGAAGTCGTGCTGCATCCGAGCATGACCAACACGATTGATCGTGAAGTCGAGATTTGCATGGCGCGCGCCAGCGCCGCGGCGAACCAATGCTATTTCTTTGACGTCAATGTTGCAGGCGCCCTCGGTAGTGGCCGCTCCGTCATCGCGGGTCCGGGCGGCGAAGTCGTGCATCAGGCCGGGGAGGCGCGCGAGATTATGCCGATCGATGTCGATTTTTCCTACGTCCGTCGTGTGCGTGGAAATGGGTGGCATGGTCTCGGGCAGCCACTGAAGAGTTTTCGAGACGGCGCGCGCGGGTTTGCGCCGTACCAGCCCAATGATCGCTCAGAGGCGCTTGATGGCCTCGGGCCTCTGCTCAAGCCGGGCGAGCCGATCAGTGTTGACGGCAAGGTTGAGCAATTGCGGAAGAAGACCTGACGATTGCGGGTGGCGGTGCGTGAGTTGCGAAGCGGGGAAATTAAGATGAACACGAAGATCCAGAGCAGAAAGATATCGCGGCTAGCGCAGGTGCTCCTCGGCGGCGCCTCGTTGGCTGTCGCGATGTCGTCGCCGGCGGGTGCACAAGACGCGCAAGCCGACGCCCAGGCGGAAGGAACGGAAACGATCACCGTCACCGCGACGCGGCGCGACGAGGATATTCTCGATGTTCCTTACAACATTAGCGCGGTCAGCGGCGACGACATAGAGTCCAGCGTCACGCTCGACAACGCTGAGCTGATCCGCGGCGTCGCCGGCGTCAGCATGATCGATCAAGGTCCGCGCAATGCGGCGACTTTTAATTCGATCCGCATTCGAGGGCTCAACGTCGATGCCTCGAACAATGGCGACTTTGCAGTGGCCTCGGTGGCGTCGGTCTCGACTTATGTCAATGATACCCCGGTGTTTGGCAATTTTGCTTTGGTTGATCTTGAGCGGGTTGAAGTTCTGCGCGGGCCGCAAGGCACGATTTACGGATCGGGCTCGCTGGGGGGCACTGTCCGTTATTTGCTGCGTGAGCCGCAGATTGGTGAGTTCGAAGGACGTGTCTCAGGCTCGGCGTCGAGCGTCGAAGGCTCGGAAGATATTGGCTTCTACGGCGACGGCGCGATCAACATCCCTGTTGCGCGCAACTTTGCAATCCGCGCAAACATCGCCGTCGCTGACTATCCCGGTCTGACAGACTATGTGAACGTGTATGAACTTGATGCGAGCGGTGCGCCAGTGCAGCCTAATGGCGTGTTTGATACGGGCTACGACGCCACGAACTATCGCAGCGTAGAGGACGCCGACACCTACGAATATGTCTACGGGCGCATCAGCGCGCTGTGGGAAGTCTCGCCGAATGCGGACGTCACCTTCAACTATATCGCGCAATCCGATGACGTTGGCGGCCGCCGACAGCTCACCGAGGGCGTGGATGGCCTTGGCAACGCGTATGGCGAGTATGAAAGCGGAGCGGTGATTCTCGAACCAAGCAGCCGTGACGCCAGCGTCGCTTCGGTTGAAGTCGATGTAGACCTCGGCTTTGCGACGCTCACGTCGTCGTCTTCCTATTACGAGATCGAGGGCGAGAGCGTCTCTGACTCGAGCGGCTTCTGGGCCAATGGCGGAATTGCGAATTTCTACGCGTTGTTTAATCCGTTTGCGCTCGGTTTCACAAACGTCGCGCCGCTTCTTTATCGCACCGATCGCACCTACTCAGATGAGGCATTTGTTCAGGAGCTGCGGCTGGTATCCGCGGAGGGCGGACGGTTCGACTGGCTTCTGGGCGCCTTTTACCAAGATCAGCAGCGCAGCCTTACGCAGAGCTCTGATTATGTGGGCTTCGAGGAGTTCGCGGATGCGTATGCCTCTTGGTACGCTTTTCCGAGTTTCGTCTCCACGGACAACGTCTTCGCATACGAGCGCTCTGAGCAATTCCGCGATTTGGCGATATTCGGTGAGCTCACTTGGCGCCTAACGGACCGGGCGCGTCTGACCGGCGGCTTCCGCTGGTTCGACAATGAATCAGAGGTCGTCACCGATGTCGGCGTCGGCGCGTTCGACGCGGTTCGCGCGGCCGGCGTCGCCAATTCAACCTTCCAGCGGAGCGAAAGCGACACTCTTTTCAAGCTCAATCTCGCCGTTGATTTTGCCGACGACGATCTCTTCTACGCGACGATAGCCGAGGGCTACCGTCGCGGTGGCAACAATGCCGTCGTCGTACAGACGCTGCCCTACTTCAACAATGTGCCCGGCTGGCAGGAATACGAATCTGATGCAGTGACCAATTATGAGGTCGGGGTCAAAGGCACGCTCAATGGGATCCGTTACGATGCGAGCGCTTTCTATGTTGATTGGGAAAACCCTCAACTCAATACGTTTGCTCCGTTCGGCGACTTCTTCGCCGTCGCCAATGGCGAGGGGGCGAATACGCAAGGGATTGAGCTGCAGCTGTCGGGTCATGTGACCAACAATCTCTCATTCGCGCTCGGCTATGCTTATGTGCAAGCTGAGATCTCGGGCGACTTTATAAATCCGGAAGGCGCTCTGGTCGCTGCAGACGGTCGAGAACTCCCCGGCGTCCCTGAGCACATGCTCAATCTCGCGCTGAACTACACGCGCCCGCTGACGACGGGTCTAGACTTTGTCGGCATTATTGACGGCTATTATCAGAGTGGGACTAACAATCTGGTGGAGGAGTCTGATCCGGATTCGCGCTCGTTCGGCGGCTTCACGATATGGGACGCCACTGCATCGTTGCAGGCTGATCGATGGACGGCGTCTCTCTTTGTGAAGAACATCTTCAATGAAGAGGGCACCAGCGGCTCGTTCTCCGTCAGCGAGTTTGGTCCCAATCCGGCGCTCGGCTTCTATGGGAGCAACAGCAGGTTGTTCATCGCATTGCCGCGCACTCTTGGTGTCCAGCTGGCTTACAACTTCTAGAGCAAGGAGAAGGCGCGAGACGATGTCGGCTTCAGCACCGCCGGGCGAGACGGGGATCGCGCCGTCTTCCAAGGCGGTGCTACGCGAAATCGAGGTGTTGCTGCGCGTCCGCAAAATGGCGGACGCCGAAGCAGCGGCGAACGCTCTTGGGGCCCGACAACCTGACGATCCGGATGTGCTCAGCATGCAGAGCCGGATTGCTCAGTCGGTCGGCAAGATTGTCGAAGCCGACGCATTCGTTGGCCGCGCCTTTGAATTGGCTCCCGATCGGCACGATGTGCGGTTGATGCGCGTAGCCGCGCATCTTTATTGCGGGCGCATCGCGGAAGCGCGAGCGCTGGCGATTTCGACACCTGCCATGGAGGCGCCAGAGCTGACGCTGCGGCTCACGCGGCTGCTTACGGAACTCAACGCCCATGAGGGGGCCTATCGTGTAATCCATGCCGCGTGCGCCAAGCGGCCGAACGACTTGGCATTACAGGCCGCTTTGGCTGGGGCGGCCGCCGCCCTCGGTCGAATGACGGAAGCCGAGACGATAGCGGATCGGCTAATCAGTGCGCGGCCGGAAATGGGCGAGATCGCCTACAACCGCTCCACCTTGCGCAAGCAGACCAAGAATTCAAATCATCTTGCTCAGCTTGAGAATGCTGCGTCGCGGGTGCGAGCGGACGCAATCGATCCTGGACTTCTTTACGCCATGGGCAAGGAGCACGAGGACCTGGGCGACGATGCAGCGGCGTTTGATTGGTTCGCGCGTGGCGCGACGCAAAGACGTAAGCGGCTCACCTATAGTGTCGATACCGATCGCAAAGTCATGGAGACGATCGCCGCCACGTTCGACGGCGATTGGTTTGCGCGGGCCAAGATCGGTCGCTCGGATGGCGCGCCAATCTTCGTGCTCGGACTGCCGCGAACCGGAACCACATTAGTCGAGCGTATTCTGAGTTCGCACAGCGAGATCGCGAGCGCCGGCGAGGTGAACGATTTCGCCTATGCCGTCACGCGTCACGGTCGAACGCGAGACAAAGCAAATCTCGTGGATACTACGGCGAACGCCGACCTGGGCGCGCTCGGCGAAGAGTACTGGCGCGCGCTTACGGGGTATGGGCTTGAAGGTCGACTCGTCATCGACAAAACGCCGCTTAACTTCCTCTATATCGGCCTCATCGCCAAAGCGCTGCCCAAGGCGCGCATCATTCATTTGACCCGCAACCCGATGGCCGCCGGGTATGCGATGTTCAAGACCTACTTTCGCATGGGCTACCCGTTTTCCTACGACCTCGACGATATCGGGCGCTACATGGGCGCTTATGTGCGCTTGATGCGCCACTGGCGCGCCGTCGCGGGTGATCGCATTCTTGACGTTGCGTACGAGGATGTCGTTGCCGACATCGAAGGCCAGGCGCGCCGCATGCTCGCGTTCTGCGGGGTCGCCTGGGAGGACGCGTGTGTGGCCTTCCACGAGAACCGGCAGCCATCGACGACTGCGAGCGCCGCACAGGTCCGCCGCCCACTCTACGCGGATTCAATTGAGCAGTGGCGCAAGCACGAGGCCAAGCTTCGGCCGCTGGCTGATGCATTGGAGTCAGAAGGTCTGCTATGAGAATTGTAGCGTTCGTGTTCGCCGCGTGGTGTGCGCTTTATCCAGCGGCTGCGTCAGCCGAGCCGATCTTCTCGGAGACCTTTCAGGACGGAAACGCCGACGGCTGGGCGCCGTCAGGCGGCGATGTGCGGCTGACAACGTATGAAGGCAATGTTTCGATGCGCTTCACGCGCAGCGCCGCAGCCGTGCACCGCATGTCGACGCGCGGATTCAGCGGCGTCACCGTCGCCGCCGCGATGGCGGCGTACGACTTGGAGGGCGACGACTATTGTCTGATCGAGGCGTCGGGAGATGGCGGGCGTACCTGGATCGAAATTCTGCGCCTACGCGATGGTCAGGATGACGGCGTCACCATGCACCGCGATGCCGTGCGCGACGCGCGCTTTGACAATGCCGAAAGGCTGCTGATTGGCGCACGCGTATCGGGCAACGCCGACAATGACCAATGTTGGCTCGATGATGTGCGAGTCTCGGGGCAACGCCAAGCTGGCGATGACGATGCCCGCGGTCAGGTTGGCGCGGTATGGCTGCGTGGTGGCGAGCAAATGGCGTCGCTCGCGCCCATGCAGGCTTTCGCGCCGCCTAGCTCAGCCTCGCCGCCTGGGCACGTATTGAACGGCACGTTACGCGTCGCGGCAGGGCGCGGGCAGATGCGCGTACTGACGGACGCGCTCTCGATTGCAGGTGAGCAAGCTCTGCAGGTTGACACTTTTCCGGGCTTCGAGATTGCCTTCGTGCAGGATGGCGACTGGCTCATTCCGGCGCGGCGCGGGCCGATGACGGGGGGCCATCCCAATTGGGAGGTCGCGATCGAACCGGGCAGGGTTTGGAGCGAAGCGCGCGATGAGGGTTGGAGCCGCGCGGCGCTGCCGTTCGCCCTTATTGAGACAAACGCCAATTGCACGCACAATGGAGTGCTCACCTTCGTCTTCCGCGACGACCAGGTCTCACGCGTGGCCTGGCAGATCGCTTCGGAAACGTGCGCCTATTTCAAATTCGATTTTTGGGGCGCCAACCAAGCCAGCTTCACACCCGGTGCGCCGCCTGACGCAACGATCGCCAGTGCTTTCCGCGCCGAACGGCAGGGCCGTATGCGCATTGAACCGATCTCAGCGCTCGCCGCCCTCGGCGTTGACGTGGACGCACTCGCCTCGCCTGCTGATATTGACCCGGCCGCGCTGACCACGTTCGGCTTGATCCATAATGGGGTTCACTATCGTGGCGGCTGTGAGACCCGCGCCGGCGCTTATCCGTTTTGCGAGTCGCTGCTTTTGCCTTCCTATTCGCTGGCCAAGTCGATTGCCGGTGGCTTTGGCCTGATGCGGCTTGAGATGCTTTATCCTGGATCTCGAACCCAGCGCATCGCCGACTACGTCGCTCCGTGTCGCGGGTGGGGCGACGTCACGCTGGACCACGCGCTCGATATGGCGACGGGCCGCTACAATTCGACCGCGAGCGAGGCAGACGAGAACGCGCTGACCACGAGCCGCTTCTTCTTATCGATGACTTTGGCGGAAAAGCTTCCGATTGCTTGCGATCTCTATCCGCGGCGTGATGCGCCTGGCCAGCGTTGGGTCTACCATACGCCGGACACGTTTGTGCTCGGCGCTGCGATGGATGAGATCTGGCGGGCGCGGCGTGGCGGCGATCGCGATTTCTTTGACGATGTGTTGGTGGACGGCGTTTACGAGCCGCTTGGCCTGAGCCCAACGATACGGGCCACACGCCGCACGTACGATGACGCGCGCCAACCTTTCGTTGGTTGGGGACTGACGCTATTGCCGGACGATGTTGCCAAGGTCGCGGCTTATCTCCAAAGCCCCGAGCGCGAGGCGCAACCGCTCATGTCGGCGACTGAACTGGCATCGGCCATGCAGCGCGCGCCCAATGATGTGGGGCTTGCCGGCCCGGACGCCAACTTTCGCTATAATAACGGCTTCTGGGCGTGGAATGCGCAGACGGCGCTCGAATGTTCGCATCCTGTGTGGGTGCCGTTCATGTCTGGTTTCGGCGGCATTGCTGTCGCGATGATGCCGAACGGTGTGAGCTACTATTATTTCAGTGACGGGGGCGAATATCGCTGGGCGCGCGCGGTGCGTGCCGCCGACCGCCTCGCGCCCATGTGTGAGGCGCGCTCATGACGGATGCAGCAGTGGCGCCGACCCGCGTGTGGCGGGCGCCGCCGGACAGTCTGATCGCCAGCGTGCTGCTGGCCTTCCTCGCCACCGCCGGTCTCTTCTACGTCAACATCATGGCGGCGATCGTCACCGGACTGATTGATGCGCTGGGCGTCAGCGAACGAGAGGCTCGAAGAGAAGCAGAAGGATGATCCGGACCGGCCACGCATTCAATTCGGTCCGCTGGCGTTGACTCTTGGCGCGGTGTTTCTGTTTCAACTGGCGAACATGGCGCTCGCCGCATACGTCATTGAACTCGGCCGTCGCTCCGGCTTGACGACGGATTTCGCGAGCGCAGCAGTCGGCGCCTCATCATGGGTGTCGATCATTGGTGCGGTCCTCGTCGTAGCGCTTGGCGTGCGGATGGGGCGATGGTGGCCGTTGCTGATTGGTATGGCGTTGGCGGTCGTTGGCACAATTGCGTTCCATTGGAGCGCCGATCCGATCGTCTACATCGCCGCCAATTGCATTACGGGCTCGGCTTGGGCTTTCATTATCGCCTACCTACTCGGCATGGCGGCGGAGTTCGATCGCGGCGGTCGCTCCGCGGCGGCGGCAGGTTTCATTTCTAAGATGGGCCTTGCAAGCGGTCCGTTCATTGCCGGCGTGTTGCTCGAAACCACAAGCTATGACCTCTTGATCAACGCAGCATCAGTGGCGCTGGTCTTGAGTGCGTTTGCCATGCTGTGGCCGGCGTTTCTGTCTGACCGGCGCCGGAAGGAGAGTGCGCAATGACCGCCCTGAGCGAAGATCAAGTCCGCCGCATCTGCGCGGCGGTGGATCGGCGGTTTGATGAGCAACTGACCTTCACGATGGATCTTGTCCGCTTTCCGTCACTGCGAGAGCATGAGCGCGCAGCGCAAGATTTCATGGTCGAAGCGTTTCGCGCGCGCGGGCTGGAAGTTGATCGTTGGAAGATCGACGTCGACGCCCTGAAGCGTCATCCGGGCGCCTCGCCCGTGGCTTCGCCCTATGCCGAGGCCTACAATGTCGTCGGCACGCATCACTCGGAGCACAATGACGCCCGAAGTCTTATTCTGAACGGCCACATTGATGTCGTGCCGACCGGCCCAGAGCATCGTTGGCGCTCGCCGCCGTTCGAGCCAGAAGTGCGCGAGAGCAAACTCTATGGACGCGGCGCTGGCGATATGAAGGCGGGCATCGCCGCAATGGTCTTTGCTTACGACGCGGTTCGTTCCGCGGGACTAGCGCCGAAAGGGCGCATCCACCTGCAGTCAGTTGTCGAGGAAGAGTGCACGGGCAACGGCGCGTTCGCCTGTCTGCTGCGCGGCTACACGGCTGACGCAGCGATCATCCCGGAGCCGGTCGGGGAAGAACTTACGCGCGCGAACATGGGTTTGCTTTGGTTCAAGGTTATTGTCCCCGGCGATCCCGCTCACGCTTCAGGCGCGTATAGCGCCGGCGTCAACGCCATCGAGCGCGGATGGCTGATCTGGCAGCATCTGAAGGGTTTGGAGGCGAGGTGGAACGCCGAACGACATGAGCATCCGCATTATTGCGATCATCCTCATCCCGTGCGGATCAATCTTGGCAAGATGAATGGCGGCGAGTGGGTGTCGAGTGTCCCGGCTCAATGCGTGCTGGAAGTGCGCGCAGGACTTTATCCGGAGTGGAGCATCGACAAGGGCAGGGCCGAGATCGAGGCTGTGATCGCCGAGGCGGCTGCGGTTGATCCAGATTTGCCGGCGCCCGTTATCGAGTATCACGGCTTTCACAACGGCGGATACATACTGGAACCAGGTGGTGAGGCAGAGAACACCCTAAGCGCTGCTCACGAGCGCGTCGTTGGCGAGCCGCTGAAAGCATATGCATCCACCGCTTCAACTGACTCGCGCATCTTTGGCGTGTTCGGTTCGATCCCAAGCCTAGTCTACGGCCCCGCCTGCACGGCCGCGCACGGTATAGACGAATGCGTCGATATCGAATCCGTCCGCCGCGTTACAAAAACGATCGCGGTGTTCATTGCCGACTGGTGTGGCGTGGCGGAAGCTTAGCCAGGCGCTTGTGACGTTCGGGGTGCGCCCCGTTCAGTGGCGAACTCGCCCCGAACAATAGCCGTGCAGCGAGTTCCTTTGCGAGCGGATGCGGCAACTCTCCGAATCGGGCAGGAGTTTGGATATCTGGGGCGCGCCACTGCCTCGGGTTTGTTTCGATTGGGTCAGCGAGGGGCGGGGCCCTTGTCGGTTCCGGCGCCGCCCCGGTTGAGACCGCTGGTACGGAACGGCAATGAGCCTTCCGCCTGCGCCCGATCTAGGGCAGTCCCCGAGCCAGCGAGCACTTTTTTGAGGGCGGCTTTGGAAAAGGCGGGCATCGTCCCTATTCTGAGGGGGAGGGAGCTCCGGTCCGTGGAATCGAAAGAAGTCATACCGCCGTTCTTGAGCATGCGCGTCTTCGAGGCGGCGGCGCGCTCTGGCAGCTTTGCGCGCGCCGCTGAAGAGCTGGGCATCACTGCCGGCGCCGTGAGCCAGCACATCCGCGTGATTGAGGACTTCGCGGGGCAGCCGCTGTTTAAGCGCTTGGGCCGTGGCGTCGAGTTGACGGAAGCTGGCCAGGCGGCGTTCAGCCACGCCAGTGCGGCCATGGCCGAAATGCTGCAAGCCGGGCGCGCTATGCGGGCGAGTATGCGCGGTCGGCGCATTTCATTGTCGACGGCGCCGTCCTTCGCGTCGAAATGGCTGATCCCGCGCCTGAACCGCTTTCAGGACGCTTATCCAGACGTCGAAGTGCGCATGTCGGCGGACATGACGCTGGTGGATTTCACGGCGAGCGACATCGATCTCGCCATTCGCTACGGGCCGGGCGGCTATGAGGGGCTCTATTGCGAGCGTCTGATGTCGGAATCGGTGGTGGTGGTGGGAAGCCCGCGGCTGCTCGCTGGCCGTCCGCCGATCACCAGCGCCGCCGATTTGATCGACCTGCCCCTCATTCACGACGACTCGCCCCAGCGGGACCCGTCATGCCCAACGTGGACGATGTGGTTCGCCGCGCGAGGGCAGAAGCGCGACGACGCCGAGCGCGGGCTCCGGTTCAACCAGTCGAGTTTGGCGCTGGAAGCGGCGATGGCTGGCAAAGGCTTGGTGCTGGCCAAGCGGCAATTGGCGCTGCGCGACATCGCCGATGGTTTGCTGGTTTCGCCGCTGGCCGAGGCTGAGGATCCGGTCGGCTTTGCCTACTGGCTGGTCTGGCCGCGCGGCCGCCGGTTCGAACCGGCCCAGGTGGCGTTTTTGGCATGGCTGCGTGGGGAGGTGATGGAAGGTGATTCCGTCGCCGACCAGACCGCCTGAGCCGCCTAAACACACACATTAGCCCAGCGGGCTTCCTCCGCCCTTCGCAGGCGCCCACTCTTGGTTCTCGCTGGGTCCTTCGGCCCGACGTCCCAGGGCCCGCGCCGCTATGTATCGCTACGACGCCGTAGATCGTCTGATCGTCGAGGAGCGTGTGGCGCAGTATCGCGACCAGACGCGGCGTTATCTCGCCGGCTTGATTGACGAGGACGCATTCAAGCCGCTCCGCCTCCAGAACGGTCTCTATATTCAACGCTACGCACCGATGCTGCGGATCGCCATTCCGTATGGCGTGCTTTCATCCGCGCAGCTGCGGACGCTGGCCTCGATCGCGCGCCGCTACGATCGCGGTTACGGCCACTTCACCACCCGCCAGAACATCCAGTTCAATTGGGTGAAGGTGGAGGAGGTCCCTGACATTCTGGCCGAACTGGCCGCGATCAGCATGCACGCGATCCAGACCAGCGGCTCATGCGTTCGCAACGTGACGACCGACGCCTTTGCCGGTGTCGCGGCGGACGAGATCGTCGATCCGCGCCCGTATTGCGAACTGATGCGGCAATGGTCGACGCTGCATCCCGAGTTCGCGCACCTGCCGCGCAAGTTCAAAGTGGCGTTCAATGGCGCCAAGGAAGATCGCGCCGCCACCCCGGTGCACGATCTGGCGTTCGATCTCTACCGCGACGACGCGGGCGAGGTGCGGCTTGTTGTAAAAGTCGGCGGCGGGCAGGGGCGCACGCCGCGGCTTGCCTCGGTGATCAAGCGCGATCTGCACTGGAGCGAATTGCTGACCTACAGCGAAGCGGTGCTGCGCGCGTACAACCGCATCGGCCGGCGCGACAATATCTATAAGGCGCGGATCAAAATCCTGGTCGAATCCATGGGCGCCGAGGCCTTCGCGCGCGAGGTTGAGGCCGACTGGGCGCATCTGCGCGATGGACCAAATACGTTGACCAGTGAGGCGCTCGCCCGGGTGGCTGCGCATTTCGATGACCCGACGCTCGATGCGCCGCAGGAGAAGGTTCAGAGCTTGGCGATTCAGCCCGGCTTCCGGGCTTGGCGGCAGCGTAACGTCGTCGAACACCGCGATCCGAACTATGCGGCGGTTGTCGTCAGCCTCAAGCGCCAGGACATCGCACCCGGCGACGCCACCGCCGACGAAATGGATCAGCTCGCCGATATCGCCGAACGCTTTAGCTTCGGCGAAATTCGCGTCACGCATCAGCAGAATTTGGTGTTGCCGAACGTCCCGCGTGCGCGCCTGCCGGATTTGTGGGCGGAGCTTGAGGCGCACAATCTGGGTCGCGCCAATATTGGGCTAGCGTCCGATATCATCTGCTGCCCGGGCGGGGATTTCTGTTCGCTTGCCAACGCCAAATCGATCCCGCTTTCGGCCGCGATCGCAGCCCAGCTTGCTCCGATCGAGGATGAACTCGGCGCGCTGGCGATCAAGGTGTCGGGCTGCATCAACGCCTGCGCGCATCATCACGTCGGCCACATTGGCGTGCTCGGCGTCGAGAAAGCTGGCGAAGACTGGTATCAGATTTTGCTGGGCGGTCGCGCCGATGGCGAGGGCAAGCTTGGCGTGCTGATCGGCAAAGCCGTGCGCGCCGAGGAGGTGCCCTCGGTCATCGAGCGTTTGGCGCGCCACTATCTGGAGGTGCGGCAGGGCGGTGAGAGCTTCATCGAGGCGGTTGAGCGTTTGGGCGCGGATGCGTTCAAGGCGGCGCTGCGGGTCGAGGAAGAAGCCGCGGCATGACGTTGCTTCTTTCCATCGGCGACAATGGCGCGCGCATCAGCGGCGATGCTGAGGCTCGTCCGGCGCCAACGCCAGCTGTTCCGGCGAATGACGGTCATGGCGATGTGCGCAAAAAGATCGTGCCGATCGTCCGCCCTCCGGCCGGGCCATCGCAAACGGATTGGGAGGGCGGCGCTTGGTTGTCGCTGCAGCAATGGCTCGATGCGCCGCGCCCAGGCGCGGGCGTTCTGCTTCAGCCGGCGGACGACACGTTTCTGATCCAGGGCAAGCTCGACGGCGTCGCCATTATCGGCGTGGACTTTCCGCGCATCGGCGATGGGCGCGGCTATAGTCACGCATTCCTGCTGCGCCAGCGGCTCCACTATCACGGGCCGCTGCGCGCGATCGGGGCGGTGACGGCCGATCAGGTCTTTGCGCTGGAGCAGGTGGGCTTTGACTCGTTCGCGCTCCGTGCCGATCAGCTGGCCGAGCCGGCGGTAACGGCTCTAAACACCTATTCCGTTCCTTACTTGCGCAGCTTCCGCGATCGTGATGCAGCGGTGTTCGACGCAAAGGTGCGTCTGCTGGAAAGAGCGCTGATCGCCATCGGCCGGCGCCATCAGCGGCCGGCTTTCGCGACCAGCCTTTCTGCGGAGGACATGGTCGTCACCGATGCGATCGCGAGGCTGAAGCTGCCGATTGACGTGTTCACGTTGGACACTGGGCGCCTGCATGCAGAGACGGTCGCGCTCATCGGCGAGACCGAGTTGCGATACGGTTTGACCATCAACCGCGAACAGCCCGTGCCGATCGAGGTCGATGCGTATGTCGAGGCGCACGGCCTGGATGGTTTCTACGAAGGTCTGGCGCAACGCAAATTGTGCTGTGGCGTCCGCAAAGTCGCGCCGCTGAACCGCGCTCTTGCGGGCCGCGATGCTTGGATCACCGGCCAGCGTCGTGAGCAAGCGGCGACACGCGCCGAATTGGCTGAGACGGAACGCGATACAGAACGCCGCATGCAGAAATACAACCCGCTGGCTGATTGGAGTTGGGCTGATGTGCTCGCCTATGCGGCGCGGTTCTCCATCCCGATGAGCCCGCTTTATGCGCGCGGCTATGTCTCGATCGGGTGTGAGCCATGCACGAAGGCGATCCGACCCGGCGAAGATCCGCGGGCCGGACGGTGGTGGTGGGAAAGTCAGGACAGTAAAGAATGCGGCTTGCATACAAATCCGACGACGACGCCCCAGTGAGCGCCGAACGTGCGCCCGTGTCTGCGCGCGCGTCGGCGCGGCTGGAGCGGCTGGAGTCTGAAAGCGTCTACATCCTGCGCGAACTGGCTGGCTTCGAGCGGCCGGCGCTGTTGTTTTCCGGCGGCAAGGATTCTGCGGTGCTGTTGCACCTGGCGCTCAAGGCCTTTGCACCGCAAAGAGCGCCCTTCAAGCTGTTGCATATCGATACTGGGCACAATTTCCCCGAAGTGCTGGCGTTCCGCGACGCGCGGGCGAAGCAGTCGGGCTTGCAGCTCATCGTGCGCGACGTGGAGGATTCCATTCGTCGGGGCAGCGTGCGCCTCGGCCCAGACGGGAGCCGCAACGCGGCGCAAGCGGTGACGTTGCTGGAGGCGCAGCAGGAGTTTGAGTTTGACGCGCTGATCGGCGGCGCCCGTCGCGACGAGGAGCGCGCCCGCGCTAAGGAACGCGTGTTCTCGCATCGCGACGCGTTTGGCGCTTGGCGTCCGCGCGCGCAGCGGCCCGAGCTGTGGGGGCTGTTCAATCGCCACATCGGAGCAGGTGAGCACATGCGCGTGTTCCCGCTCTCGAATTGGACCGAGGCTGACGTTTGGGCCTACATCATCCAAGAACAGATCGAACTGCCCAGCCTCTATTATGCCCACGAACGTGACGTGGTGCGGCGCGACGGCTTCCTTTTTCCAGTGACCACGCTGACCCCGGCCGCGGATGACCGCGCCATTGAACGCGTCGTCGTCCGCTTCCGCACGGTTGGCGACATCACCTGCACGTGCCCGGTCGAGAGCGATGCCGGCAACGCCGAGCAGGTGCTTGCGGAAACGCTCATCGCAACGGTCTCCGAGCGCGGCGCCACGCGCATGGACGATCGCGCCAACAGCGCAGCGATGGAACGGCGCAAAGTCGAGGGCTATTTCTAATGGACGGCGCGATCTTTCCCCTACGCGCCGGCGCTGAGACGCGGCAGATCCGGTTCATGACTGCCGGCAGCGTCGATGACGGCAAGTCCACCTTGATCGGCCGGCTGTTGCTCGATTCCGGTGTGCTCATGCGCGATCAGGCCGACTCAATCGGTGATGACGCCGAAGATCTGGCGGCGCTCACGGACGGCTTGGAAGCCGAGCGTGCGCAGGGCATCACCATCGATGTCGCTTATCGCTATTTCGAAACCCCGCACGCCAGCTTCATCATTGCCGACGCGCCCGGTCATGAACAATACACCCGCAACATGGTGACGGCGGCGAGCGCGTCGGATGTCGCTGTCATTGTCATCGATGCGTCGCGCGTGGAAGGCGGCGTACTAAAGCGCCAGACGCGGCGCCACGCGGCGATCGCGGCCTTGATGGGCCTCGACGTTATCGTCGCGGTCAACAAGATGGATTTGGTGGACTGGTCACGCGAGCGGTTCGAGGACATCGAGACGGCCTTCGCCGATCTGGCCGGAACGTTGAAGCTCAGTGGCGTGACGTGCGTGCCGGTATCGGCCCGCCGCGGCGACAACGTCGTGCGGCGTGGCGGCGCCGAGTGGTGGGACGGGCCGACTCTGGTTGAGCTGATCGAACAGAGCCAAGGACCGGCCACGCGCCATGATGCGCCCTTGCGCCTGCCGATCCAGGCCGTACTCCGGGACGTCACGTCGCGCTTCTACGTGGGGCGCGTGGAGGCGGGCTCGATCCGCCCCGGGGAAAGCGTGGTCCTCGGCCCGCACGCCTATCCGGCGACAGTGGCCAGTGTTCGCGTCGGCGGACGGGCTGTGTCGCGGGCAGAGGCTGGAACGTCGGTCGCGATCGAGTTCGATGACGAACGCGATGTGACGCGTGGCGACGTCGTGGCCGCGCCCGGCGTGCGCTACGTGCGCTCAGTCGTCGCTGATCTGTGCTGGCTTGACGAAACGCCTTGGAGCCGGAGCCGCCGCTATGTTTTGCGGCAAGGCACGCTCGAGACTCAGGTCTTGATCGAAGAGATCAACTTTGTGCACGACGTCGAGGATTTCTCGCGGCGTGCGGGCGCCTCGTCGCTCTCGCTCAACGATATCGCCAGTGTCCGCCTCGTCACTCGCGATCCGATTTTGGCGGACGTGTTTTCTGAGTCACCGGGCACGGGCGCGATTGCCCTGTTCGATCCCCAGACCAACCAGACCTGCGCTGCAGGCATGATCCGTGAGGCCACATAGTGAGCGGCATAGTGTATCTCGTGGGCGCTGGGCCGGGTGCGGCGGATCTGCTGACGCTGCGCGCGGCGCGCTTGCTCGCTGAAGCTGACGTCGTGCTGCACGACGCGCTGGTGTCAGCCGATGTGTTGGCGCTGGCTGGCAAGGCAAAGCTCTACAATGTTGGCAAGCGCGCCAATCGGCCTTCGGTTGATCAACGCCTGATCTGCCGCCTGTTGGTGCGCATGGCGCAGCGCCATGCCGTTGTTGTTCGCCTCAAGGGCGGCGATCCGAACCTGTTCGGGCGCGCGACGGAAGAGCTGAACGCCTGCCGCGCGGCCGGCGTGACCGTCGAAACAGTGCCCGGCATTAGCGCGGCCTTCGCCGCCGCGGCGACGCTCAACACCTCGCTTACCAGCCGCGGTGTGTCACGCTCGGTGACGTTCGTGACGCCAAGCATCACGCGTGGGCGTGCCGAACAGGACATGCATTGGGCGGACGCCGCGGCCGCCGCCGAGACGGCGGTCATCTATATGGGGGCGCTGCAAGCGGAGCGCGTGATGGAGGCGCTGCTCGCACGCGGCGTGCCGCCGAGCCGCCCAGTGGTGCTGCTTGAAAGCGTGTCGCTGTCTGGCGAGCGCATCGTGCGCGGCGTTGTCGGCGACTTGCTAGCGCTGGCGCTCGAATTGGGCGAGGGACCTTCGATCATGCTGATCGGCGAAGCGCTCGCCGAGGCGCGCGCCGTGCTTGCTGAAGCGAACGCGGCATGATCCCGATTTATCTCGATCCCGCCGCAACGCGCATCGCGCTCATCGGTCGCGACGCCTTGGCGCTGCGCCGGCTCAAGTGGTTGAAAGACGCGGGCGCTGCGCCGGATGTCTGGTCCGATGCGCCGAGTGCTGCGTTTGCGGAAGCGGCAAGCGTCATCCCGCGCTTGCCGTCTGCTGACGAGATCGGCGTCTATCACGCGGTGTGGATCGCCGATCTGCCGCGCGACGAAGCAGAAGTGCTTGCTGTTGTGGCGCGCGGGCACAACGTTCTCGTCAATGTCGAGGATTGCTTGCCGCTGTGCGATTTTCATACGCCAGCGGTGGTTCATCGCGGCAAGCTTACGCTGACCGCGGGTACTGGCGGGGCCAGCCCAGCAGTGGCGCGCGCCGCGCGCGAGCGACTGGAAACAGCGTTTCCGCCAACTTGGGAAGCCGCGCTCGATGAGATCGCGCAAGCCCGCACCGCGCTGCGCGAGCGCGATGCGAGTTTCGACATGTTGATCGCCGACGCGCGCCAGCGCTTGGCGCAGCATGGCTTGATCTGAGCGCACTTATGGACCCCTTTTTCTGGCAATCCGTGCTCGTGGGTTTTCTCGCCCAGCTCGTCGATGGCGCGCTGGGCATGGCGTATGGCTTGGTGTCGACGTCGTTCTTGCTTGCGTTCGGCATGCCGCCGGCGGCCGCAAGTGCTGCGGTTCACGCCGCCGAGATGTTCACCACCGGCGCCTCAGGCGCGGCGCACATCTGGCGGCGCAACGTGAAGTGGGATCTGGTGTGGCAGCTCGCGCCGGCCGGCATCGCTGGAGGTATCGCGGGCGCGCTGGTGGTCTCGTATCTGCCGGTGGCGATCATGAAGCCTGTCGTTTCGGCGTATCTGATGATCATGGGCGTGTTCGTGGTCGTGTTGGCGATACGCGGACCGAAGCCGCCGCCGACGGAGATCAAGGGCGTCAAACGGCTGGGCTTGTTCGGCGGCTTTCTCGACGCGGCGGGCGGGGGCGGTTGGGGGCCGATTGTCACCACCACCTTGCTCGGACGCGGCCACGGCGCGCGTCATGCCGTCGGCAGCGTCAACACCACCGAGTTTCTGGTCACGGCGGCGATCTCGGCCTCCTTCTTCTTCGCGCTCGGCGGCGTGCGCTGGACAGATATTCTCGGTTTGATCATCGGCGGTGTGATTGCAGCGCCGCTGGCGGCGTTCGCGGTGAGCATCACGCGGCCGCGTTTGCTGATGGGGGTCATTGGCTGCTTCGTCGTGTCGCTGTCGCTGTGGCAGATCGCCGTGGCGATTGATCCCCAAATGACATTTCTAGCGTCGCTGCGGCGACCGGTGGGCTGAACGAGCACTTATGTCTGAAACCAACACCACGATTCACGCGGCGCCGCCGTCCAACGTCTACACCGCGCGTGTGGAATCCGTGCGCCACTACACCGACAAGCTGTTCGCCTTCACCTGCGAGCGGCCGGCGGCGCTGCGCTTCCGCTCGGGCGAGTTTGTCATGCTCGGGCTGATGAATGGCGAGCGGCCGCTGTTGCGCGCTTATTCGATCGCAAGCCCAGCCTGGGACGATCAGCTCGCCTTCTATTCAATCAAGGTCCCCGATGGACCGCTGACCAGCCGCCTGCAAAACGTTCAGCCAGGCGACGAGATATTGCTCGGCCGCAAGCCCACGGGCACGTTGGTGCTCGACGCGCTGACGCCGGGGCGGCGCCTATTTTTGCTCTCGACCGGCACCGGCGTTGCGCCCTTCGCCAGCCTCATCCGCGAGCCCGAGACGTATGCGCGTTACGAGCAAGTTGTCCTCACGCATACCTGCCGCACCGCGCCGGAACTCGAGTATAGCCGCGAGATCGTCGCCGCGGCGAACGCCGACCTCTTGGTCGGCGAAGAGGCCTCCCGGCAGCTTCGCTATATCACCAGCTTGACCCGCGGGGATCATGCCTTGGAGGGCCGCATTACCGCGCTGATCAAGAACGGTGCGCTGTTTGACGCCCTCGAAACGGCCCCGTTCGATCCCGCAGAGGACCGCATCATGATTTGCGGTGGTGCGCCGATGCTGCACGACCTAAAACAGATCGCGGTGGCCGCTGGTTTCGTCGAAGGCGCGAACCACGAGCCGGGGACGTTCGTCATCGAGCGGGCGTTCGCGGGTTAACGGAGCAGTTGCGCGATGAAATTTCACGGTTCAGTTCTCGACGCCATCGGCAACACGCCGTTGATCAAGCTGAAGCGCGCGTCCGAACTGACGGGTTGCACCATTCTTGGCAAAGCCGAGTTCTTGAACCCCGGTCAGTCGGTAAAGGATCGCGCAGCGCTGTCCATTGTTCAGGACGCTGAACGCAAAGGGACGTTGCGTCCCGGCGGCATTATCGTTGAGGGCACCGCTGGCAACACCGGCATTGGTTTGGCGCTCATCGGCGCGGCGAAGGGCTACAAAGTCATCGTAGTGATGCCGCGCACGCAGAGCCAAGAGAAAAAAGACGCCGTGGTCGCGCTCGGCGCGGAATTGGTAGAGGTCGACGCGGCGCCCGCGGCAAGCGACAACCATTATCCCAAAGTCGCGCGTCGCATCGCCGAAGAAAAAGCCAAGACCGAACCGAACGGCGCGATCTGGGCCAACCAGTTCGACAATATCGCCAATCGCCAAGGCCACTACGACACCACCGGTCCGGAGATTTGGCGCGACACAGACGGCAAGGTCGATGGCTTCATCTGCACGGTCGGGTCTGGCGGCACTTTGGGCGGCGTCAGCATGGCGCTTAAAGAGCGCAACAAGGACGTTGCGATTGGCATCATCGATCCCGCCGGGGCCGCGCTCTACAATTGGTACGCCCACGGCGAACTGAAGGCCGAGGGAACGTCAATCACGGAAGGCATCGGCCAAGGCCGCGTCACCGCGAACCTCGAAGGCGTCGTTGTGGACGAAGCCTACCGCGCCGAAGACACTGAATGGCTGCCCATCCTCTATGACTTGGTGCAGGAAGAGGGGCTTTGCCTCGGCGGCTCGTCAGCGCTGAACCTGCTTGGCGCCATGCGTCTCGCGAAAACGTTGGGGCCGGGCAAAACCATCGTCACCATCCTCTGCGATTACGGCAACCGCTACATGAGCCGATTATTCAATCCCGACTTCCTGCGCTCCAAGGACCTGCCAACCCCACCTTGGCTGCCCTAAGCGGTCGTCACGACTTCAATGTCGCCGCTGCGGTGGATGACTTGAACCAACACATCGGCACCCGAGCGTGTCAGCGAGACGTCCACGACCTCGTCCGCGACAGACAGCCCGCGCAAGACGACGTCGTCGAGGAACGATGGCAGCGTGGGCCGGTCGAAGCTGATGCGCTTGCCGCGCGGATCGAGGCGCAAGCCCAAGCACGATTGCAGCATGAGCAACGGCGCCGCAGTCGCCCAGGCCTGCGGCGAGCACGCCACCGGATAAAACACCGGCCCAGCTCCGCGCTGGCGCGGGAATCCACAGAACAGCTCTGGCAGGCGACGTAAATCCATGTGGGTTGAGGCCTCGAACAGTCCCTCGAAGATGCGCGACGCGTGTTGGCGAAGGCCGTAGCGGCTGAAGCCGGCAGCGATGAGGGCGTTGTCGTGCGGCCAGATCGAGCCGTTGTGGTAGCTCATCGGATTGTAACGCGCTTCGGATGACGCGAGCGTGCGAATGCCGAACCCGGAGAACGACGCCATCAGCGTCGTCGCCACCGTTTCCGCACGCTTCGGAAATGCGATGCCTGCAAACAAGGCGTGTCCGGCGTTAGAGCTGCGCACGCGGCACGGCCGCTTTTCGCCATCGAGCGCCAGCACGTAAGTGCCCAGGGCTTCGTCGTAGAAATGCGAGTCAAAGTGGCGGCGCAACATCTGCGCGCGCGCGGCAAAATCACTGGCCCGTGTTTCATGGCCGAGCCGGCGCGCAATCTCGGCTGCCGCTCGCCAAGCGGCGTAAACATACGCCTGCACCTCAATCAAAGCGATCGGGCCTTCGGCCAAGTCGCCGTTGGCGTGCGAAATGGAATCGTGACTGTCCTTCCAGCCTTGATTGGCGAGGCCTTCATCGGTCTGACGGAAATACTCCACAAACCCATCGCGATCGCGATCGCCGTAAACTTCGATCCAGGTGAGAGCGGCTTCGATATGGGGCCAAAGCGTGCGTAGCGTCTCGAGGTCGTCGGTGCGATCGAGATAGGCGCCGGCGAGCATCACGAACAGTGGCGTTGAATCAACGCTGCCATAATAGCGCCGAAACGGCACCTCTCCGAGTTCGGCCATCTCGCCTCGGCGCAATTCGTGAAGAATTTTGCCGGGCTCCGCGTCGGCGCGTTCATCGATCGCTGTCGCTTGATTGGCGGCCAAATGGCCAAGTACTCCGCGCGCGATCAACGGATCGAACCACAACGTCTGCAGCGCGGTGATGATGGCGTCGCGTCCGAACGCAGTGCTGAACCAGGGGATGCCGGCGTACGGATAAAGCCCCTCGGGGGTTTGCGTGCAGAGCATGTAGAGGTCGGCAACGCTGCGCCGTACGGCTTCGTTCTGGATCTGGTTGGACGTGGTGATCGAGGCCGCCTGCGAGGAGGACGCGCGCAGGGCTCTGCGGGCGCCCAGAAATGCGCGAAAGAAGGCGCGCCGCGGGGTGTGCTGAGCGGGCGGCGCATTGCAGCAGACGTTGACAAAGATCGCTTTGGTCTGTCCTGGCGCCAGATCGATCACGTACTCCGCCACGCGCGCCGTCAGTGCATTTGGCGCCGGTTCAAACCGGAGTTGTGTTTCCCGCAGACGATCATCGAGTCCCGTGTAAGAGAGAGTGACAGCATCCGCGTCCACCTTCACCGGCTCAGTGCGGCCTCTGCGTTCGCGCGTTGCGCCGCGCACCTCGAAGATGTCGGCAAAATCCGCCGCGAACGCGAGCGAGACAGAAATGCGCAGCGCTTCCGAATCGAAATTCTTGATCGCGATCCGTTCGAAAGCGGTTGCGTCCCACAGGACACGCACGCGGCGGATATGGAGCCGATCATGTTTCAGCGCGCAGTGACCGTTTGTGTCATAGAGGTCGGGATTGGAGAGGTCGCAGATTAGCGCGGCATTGTCGTCGCGCAGGCCGGAGCTGAGCAGCATCGGCCGCGCGCCGTTTATGGAGAGCTGCAACAGCGATAAATGCCTCGTGTCGGCATGGAAAACGCCTTCGGCGCTGTCGGGCCCGGCGAGAATATCGCCGTTGGGATCATAGACGGCAAAGGTGTCGCCATGCTTGAGTGCGCGCGGCCGCTTCTCCTGGAGCGAACTCTGCGCGTGAATCAAGATGGCGCCGTCGTCGTCGTCGTCCGCGGGTTGAGCGGCTGTCATCGCGCCTCCCTCGCTAGAGTATGAGCTGCTTTGGCGCCGGCCCCACTGCGGGCACGAAGCCTGGCCCCGTGACGGCGCCCATCATGCGCGCATAAATGTCGACATAGTCGCGCGCCATGCGTTCGACTGTGAAGCGCGCTTCGAAACCGGCGCGTACCCGGCTTCGATCCAAATGCTCCAACTTTTTCAGCGCCGCGACGGCCTCATCGACACTGCTCACCACGAAGCCTGTGACGCCGTCATCAATCACCTCGGGCACCGAGCCTCTGCCGAACGCGATCACCGGCGTTCCGCAGGCCATGGCTTCGATCATGACAAGGCCAAACGGTTCTTCCCAGTCGATCGGAAACAGCAGCGCGCGCGCGGCGCCGAGGAACGCGGATTTCTGGTGCTCGCCAATCTCACCGACATATTCGATATTCGCATGCGCGCCCACAAGCGGCGCGATGCGCTCGTCCCAATAGGCTTGATCGACTTTGTCGATCTTGGCGGCGATTTTCAGCGGCAGCCCGGCGCGCGCGGCGATCTCGATGGCGCGATCGGGTCTCTTCTCCGGCGAGATGCGGCCCAGGAAGGCGAGGTAATCGCCTTCTGGTGCCGGGTTGAAGGCCAGCAGATCGCGCGGCAGCCCATGATAAACATTGCCCACCCAATTCACCGGCGGCATCGGCAAACGCTGAGAGTGCGAGATCGACACCAGCGGCAGGCTGGGAAACGCCGCGTAGAACGGTTTCAGATCCGGCAAGTCGAGCCGTCCATGCAGCGTCGTTATGGTGCGGTGCGCAAAATCACGCACGACTGGCGCATGCATGAGATCGATGTGGAAGTGCAGAACGTCGAACTCGTGTGCGCGGCGCGCTACCTTTTCGAGCATGATCATGTGATGCGGTAGGGCGTCGATCACATCGGGGCTGAGGCGAAGCGCACGCTCCGAACATGCATCAAGCTCGGCCGCGGTGATTGAGTCGCCACTGGCAAACAGCGTGACGTCATGACCCTGATCGACCAGTTCCTCGGTGAGATAGGATACGACGCGCTCAGTGCCGCCATAGAGCAAGGGCGGGCAGCGCTCGGCGAGCGGCGCGATCTGAGCAATTTTCATATGTGGCCACACAATCGGTCGAACATTGTCGGGGCGGCAGCGTTGTACTGACCCCTATTGACCGTTCCTCGCGAGGTGAACGCGGAGCCAGGGTTCCGGTTGCATGTGCGAGATAAGTCTCTTCGGGACCAGCAGACACTATCCTTTCAAAGGGTACGGCACAGAAAGCGGCCCCTAGGTGAGTGCCCGGCTACAGCCTAGCTCGGTCTTTTTGTGCTCACTCCAATTCGACGCGCGGCCTAGACCTCGTCGGTCACAACCTTGAATCCCGTCAACGTCGCCGCGCCATAGGTTGTCGCGATGGCCGTATCGGTGGCGTCGCGCCCGCGCGCGATCAAGATGCGTCCGATGCGTGGGGTGTTGTGACGTGCGTCGAACGTGTGCCACTCGCCATCAAGGTAGGCTTCGAACCAAGCGCTGAAATCCATAGGCGCATCGACCGCCGGCACGCCAATGTCACCCAGATAGCCCGTGCAGTACCGCGCCGGCACGCTCATGCATCGGCATAAAGTGACGGCCAGATGGGCGAAATCGCGGCAGACGCCCAATCCTTCTTCGTGTGATTCCCAGGCTGTCCGCGTGGCGCGCGCGTGCGGGTAGCCGAACTTAATGCGCTCGTGCGTGTAATCCACGATGCGTTGGACGCGCGCCCACCCCGGCGGCGTCGCGCCGAACAAGGACCACGCAAGCTCGCTCATGCGATCAGTCTCGCAATAGCGGCTGCCGAGCAGGTACAGCATCACATCGTCAGGCAAGGCCTCGACGGTGGTGAGCTTGGCGTCGGGCAGCACCCGGTCAGGCAGGCCGGTGTCTTTGATGACGAAGCTGCTTGAGAAGGTGATTGAGCCGGACGGCAGGAGCACGCGGGTGCAGATGTTGCCGAAGGTGTCTTGATACTGACCCATCGGCGCGCCACGGTCGTTGGTCAGTGTGTCGGGGGTGACGAGATCGTCGCGGCGGCTGGGATGCACGTTCAGGGTTAAGACCGCCGAGGCGGGCGCCGGGCATTCATAGGTGATGTCAAAGCCGGCTCGAATTTGCATTGTGCCTCCAGGCGCTGAACAATGTGCAACGCGCGAACGGGACGCCAGTTGCTTTCATGTGGCGGCCGTTCCCGGAGCGCCGCAAGGCCCGCATAGTGACCGCTTTGATCACCATGCCTTGAAAACCGGCGCCGTAGCGGCCGGCTGGAAGCGGTCGGCGCCCTGAAAACGGTGCGATTCGAAACGCCTGCACGCGCCGTCCAACAGGCGAAGTGTGGACGCTTGGCCCGCCACTGGTTATCTCTCCCGCACGGTGGGGTCTAACGATGCGTGCGGTGTTCCCTTTTTCGGCGATTGTCGGCCAAGACGACATGAAGCGCGCGCTGCTGATCGCGGCGGTCGATCCCGGCATTGGCGGCGTCATGGTTTTTGGCGACCGCGGCACCGGCAAATCGACGGCCGTGCGTGCGCTGGCGGCGCTGCTGCCCCAGATGCGCGCCACCAAGGGCTGCGTCTATCATTGCGATCCGGACGCGGACGCCGGCGCCTGCACTGACGATTGTCCGTCACGCGCGGCCAAGGGCGCGGTGAAAACCGAACTGTTGCCGACGCCCGTCGTGGATCTGCCTTTAGGCGCAACCGAAGATCGCGTGGTTGGCGCGCTCGATCTGGAGCAAGCGCTGACGCGCGGCGAGAAACGCTTCGAGCCGGGTCTGCTGGCGAAGGCGCATCGCGGCTTTCTCTACATCGATGAAGTCAATCTGCTCGAAGATCATCTCGTCGATCTGCTGCTCGATGTCGCCGCGTCGGGCGAGAACGTGGTGGAGCGCGAGGGCCTCAGCGTGCGCCACCCAGCGCGCTTCGTGTTGATCGGCAGCGGCAATCCGGAAGAGGGCGAACTGCGGCCGCAATTGCTGGATCGGTTTGGTCTCTCCGTTGATGTGAAAACGCCCACCGTGCTGGCGGACCGCGTCGCCGTTGTACGCCAACGCGACGCCTTCGACCGCGACCCCAAGGTCTTTGTCTCCGCCTGGACCAAGAAGGACGGAGAGGTGCGGGAGCGGATCGTCAAGGCGCGCGCCAGCCGGGGCGATGTCTCGCTGCCAGATGAAGTCGTGGAGTGCGCTTCGGCCCTATGCATGAAGATCGGCTCGGATGGTTTGCGCGGGGAGCTGACGCTTATTCGCGCGGCGCGCGCGGCAGCGGCGCTTGAGGGCGCGGAAACTGTCACCACGGCGCACCTTCGCGCCGTCGCGATCCCATCCTTGCAGCATCGCTTGCGCCGCAATCCGCTGGACGATGTCGGCTCCGCGCCGCGCATCGAGCGTGCCTTGGCTGAAATGTTTGACGCATGAGCGTGGCGGCGCCCGGACGTTATGATCCGTGGGCGGATGCGCTCAGCGCCGCGGCGCTGCTTGCCATCGATCCGGACGGGCTGAAGGGAGCAATTCTGCGCACGCTGCCGGGGCCAGCGCGAGATGCTTGGCTTGCGGCGTTCAAGGCGATGCTGCCAGCGGCGACGCCGATGCGCCGCGCGCCTGCTCATATTGATGACGAACGCTTGCTCGGCGGGCTTGATCTCGCCGCGACGCTGTCCGCCGGCCGGCCAGTTGCGAGCCGTGGTTTGCTCAGTGAGAGCGATGGCGGCGTGGTTGTGCTGGCGATGGCGGAGCGCTGCTCGGCGGCGACGGGCGCGCGCATCGCCATGGCGCTCGATGCTGGCGAGGTGGCGGGGCGCGATGATCGGCATGCAGCACGCTTCATGCTGATCGCACTTGAGGAAGGTGTGGAGCCGGATGAGCGGGCGCCTGACGTCTTGGCAGAGCGGCTGGCGTTCGCGCTCGATCTCGGTAGCGTACGCGTTTCCGCGACGGCGATGCTCACACAAGCGCAGATTGCCACGGCGCGCGCTGATCTTGCCCGCATGCGACCTGCGGATGAACGCACCATTGAGTCGATCTGCACGGCCGCCGGCGCCTTTGGCGTCGTTTCCGCGCGAGCGGCGTTGTTCACGCTTCGCGCCGCCCGCGCCGCCGCTGCACTTTCCGGTCGCGGCGCCGTTGCTGACGAGGACCTGGCGTTGGCGGCGCGCTTGGTGTTAGCGCCGCGCGCACGCTTTGCTCCGTCTGAGCAAACGCCTGAGCCTGCACCACCACCCGAGCAGAGCGCCGATGAAGATGCGGGATCGGCGGAGCAGACTGAAGCCGACGCGGCGGCGGCGGATCGCGTTGTCGATGCGGTGCAATCAGCGCTGCCGGCGGAGTTTCTGGCGCAGTTCCTGGAGGCGCGCGCGGAGCGCCGCGTCGAGGCGCGTGCGCGCGGCGCAGGCGCTGCCGCGAAATCGGCAAAGCGCGGCCGGCCGTTGGGCGCCCGTGCTGGCACATTGCGCAGCGGCGAGCGGCTCGACCTTGTCGCGACATTGCGCGCCGCGGCGCCTTGGCAGCCGCTGCGACGGCGTGAGGCGACTGCGGCATCGGCTGCGCTGGTGCTGGTGCGGAGAGGCGATTTTCGAATTCGGCGTTTCGTGCAGCGGCTGGAATCCACTATCATCGTGGTTGTGGACGCCTCCGGCTCGGCTGCACTCCAACGCCTCGCAGAAGCGAAGGGCGCGGTGGAGACCTTGTTGGCGGACGCCTACGTCACGCGGGCCCGCGTTGCGCTCATAGCGTTTCGTGATGTGAGCGCCGAGATGTTGCTGCCGCCGACGCGCTCGCTCTCGCGGGCCAAGCGCGCGCTGGCGGAATTGCCCGGCGGCGGCTCGACACCGCTCGTTGCCGCCATAGACGCGGCTTCAGTGCTTGCGCAGAGCGAGCGCGCCAAGGGCCGCACGCCGCTGATCGTCTTTTTGACGGATGGGCGCGGCAATGTCGGCCGTGATGGCGCAACTGGCCGCGCGCAAGCGGAAGCGGATGCGCTGGTTTCGGCGCGCGGCGTACGCGCGGCGAACTTGGCGGCGGTCTTCATTGATACGTCGCCGCGTATGCGCCCGGGCGCCTCAGCTCTGGCTGCCGAGATGGGCGCGGCTTATGCGCCATTGCCTTTCGTTGAAGCGAGCGCCGTGGCGAACGTCGTCCGCGCGAACGCGCCGGCGCGGCGATGACGGCGAAGCCCGACTGGAATGTCGAGGGCCGTGACTGGCCCAATCGCGAAGCGAGCCAGTTTGTCGAAGCAGGCGGTCTGCGCTGGCACGTGCAGGTCATGGGCGAGGGGCCTGTGCTTGTGTTCTTGCACGGCACCGGCGCGGCGACGCATTCGTGGCGCACGCTCGCGCCGATACTGGCGCAGAGCTTCACGATCATTGCACCGGATTTGCCGGGACACGGTTTCACCGAGACGCCGCGCCATGGCGTCGGCTTTGCACTGCCACAGGTCGCGCTGAGCGTGGAGGCTTTGCTCCGAGCGCTCGATGCCCATCCGCACGCTTTGATCGGCCATTCGGCTGGCGCAGCGATTGCTGTTCGCATGGCGCTCGATGGCGCGGCCCCTGCCGCCGGAATTGTTGGCGTCAACGCAGCGCTGCTGCCGTTTCCAGGGCCGCTCGGTCCGTGGGCGCCGATGTTGGCGCGCACACTGTTCTACAACCCGTTTTCGCTCAGTATGTTCGCGCATCGCGCCTCACGTCCTGGCGCCATTGCCGACCTCATGCGCAGCACCGGTTCATCGCTCGATGAGGGGGGGCTCGACCTCTACGCGCGTCTGTTTCGCAGCAAGGGCCATCTGGAGGCGACCGTCGCGCTCATGTCGCACTGGGATCTCTACGGTTTGAAAAAAGGGCTTCCGCGTTTGCGCGCGCCGCTTGCGCTCATCGTTGGCGACAAGGATCGCGCCGTCCCGCCTGATAGCGCCTACGACGTGCAACTGCTCGTGAAACACGCCAGCATCGCGCGCGCCCCCGGCCTCGGCCACTTGGCGCATGAGGAAGACGCCGAAACGATCGCCGGCTTAATTTTGGGTGCGCTGCAGCAAGCCGCTTGAGCGCTTGCGCAGTCGAGATAGACGCGATTAAGTGTCAGGCAATGTTGACGGTCGCGCCAGAGCAGCCACGCGTTCGGCTTGAACCGGACAAACGGCCCCATGCCATCGTCATCGGCAGCGGCTTTGGCGGCCTCGCCGCTGCGGTTCGCCTGGGCGCGCGCGGCTATCGCGTGACCGTGCTCGAGCGCCTCGATGCGCCGGGTGGGCGGGCCTACGTGCACCGTCAGGACGGGTTCACCTTCGACGCCGGGCCGACCATCATCACCGCGCCGTTTCTGTTCGAAGAGCTCTGGCAGATGTGCGGCCGCAAACTTAGCGACGATGTCGAACTGCGCGCCATCGATCCGTTCTACGACCTCGTGTTCAACGATGGCGAGCGCATGTCGTGCGGCAGCGGCATGCGCGAAGAGATCGCCCGCATCGCGCCGGATGATTTGGCCGGCTATGATCGCTTCATGCGTCGCAGCGAAGAGATTTATCGGGTCGGCTTCGAACAGCTCGGCGCCGCACCCTTCCATTCCTGGACGGAGATGCTCCGTGTTGCGCCGGACTTGCTGCGCCTGGGCGGTTTGGAGAGCGTCTATGGCCTCGTCTCGCGCTATGTCCGCGACCCGCGCGTGCGTATCGCGCTCAGCTTTCATCCGCTCTTCGTCGGCGGCAATCCGTTCAGCACCACCGCCGTTTATTGCCTGATCTCGTATCTAGAGCGTCGCCATGGCGTGCACTTCGCTATGGGCGGCACCGGCGCGCTGGTGCAAGGCCTAGTCAAGCTGATCCGTGGGCAGGGCGGCGTCGTGCGCTGTAGTGCCGAGGTGGCTGAAATCACGCTGAGCGACGGCGCCACGAACGGTGTGCGCCTCGTCAACGGCGAGAAAATGCGCGCCGACATCGTCGTTTCGAACGCGGACTCGGCGCACACGTATGGTCGCCTCGTGCCGGCCGCCGCGCGCAAGACCTGGACCGATCGCCGGCTCGCCGCTGCGCGCTATTCCATGAGCTTGTTCGTCTGGTATTTCGGCACGCGCCGCCAATACCCGGACTTGCCGCATCACACGATTCTACTCGGGCCTCGCTATCACGAATTGATCGAGGACATCTTCACCGCCAAGCGTCTGGCGCCCGACATGAGCCTCTATTTGCATCGGCCCACCGCGACGGATCCGTCGCTCGCACCTGACGGCTGCGACGGGTTCTATGTGCTTTCGCCGGTGCCGCATCTCGACGCCGATATCGATTGGACCGTCGAGGCGGAGCCCTATCGCCGCCGTGTCGAGCAACGCTTGAGCGAAACGCTCTTGCCGGGGCTTGCCGATGAACTTGTGACGTCGCGCGTGATGACCCCGCTCGATTTTCGCGATCAGCTTTGCGCCCCGAAGGGCGCCGCCTTCGGGCTTGAGCCTATCCTCACGCAAAGCGCTTGGTTCCGCCCGCATAACAGGAGCGGCGACATCAAGGGTCTTTATCTCGTTGGCGCGGGCACACATCCCGGCGCCGGCGTTCCCGGCGTGCTTTCTTCGGCGCGCGTTCTCGATTCAGTGGTGCCGCATGCGTCCGAACTTACGCCGGCCTGAGCGCGCTACGCCCGGCGATCTCGCAACCTGCCGCGAGATGATCCGCACCGGCTCGCGCTCGTTTTTCGCCGCATCACTGCTGTTACCTGAACACGTTCGCAACGGCGCGTACGCGCTTTACGCTTTTTGCCGCTTCTCCGACGATAGCGTCGATGTTGATCATGGCGGTGAAGCCGCCGTGGCGCGGCTCGCGGCGCGGTTGGACGCGATCTATACGGGCGCGCCCGCCGACGGCGCCGTCGATCGCGCGTTAGCGGATGCGGTCGACCAGTATGATATTCCGCGCGCGCCATTCGATGCTTTGCTCGAAGGTCTGGCATGGGATGCAGCGGGACGAAGCTGCGAAACTCTCTCTGATCTTTACGCTTACTCTGCCCGGGTTGCCGGCGCCGTCGGCGCGATGATGACAGTGCTGATGGGCGCGCGTGAACCACATATGGCGGCGCGCGCCACCGACCTCGGCGTGGCGATGCAACTCACAAATGTTGCACGCGATGTCGGCGAAGACGCGCGCGCGGGCCGGCTTTATCTGCCGCGCACGTGGATGCGCGAAGCGGGGATCGATCCGGAGGCCTGGCTGGCGCGGCCATCATTCACGCCTGAGATCGCCGAAATCGTGTCGCGTGTGTTGCAACACGCGGACGAACTCTATCGGCGCTCTGACGCTGGTATCGCGGCCCTGCCGGCGCCGTTTAGACCTGCGATCTATGCCGCCCGTTTGCTTTATGCGGAGATCGGGCAAGGTGTCGCGCGCGCGCGCTTTGATTCCATCTCATCGCGCAGCGTCGTGCCGACCTCGCGCAAACTCCAGCTGGTGGCGCGATCACTGACGCGCTCGTGGCAGGCGCCCCCACACGCCGAGCTTCATGCGGCGTCGTTGCCGCAAACGGAGTTTCTAGTTCAGACGGTCAGCGTAGGTGCCGCGGATGCTTCGTCGGCGCCGGTGCGCGGGGTCCGTCACGACGTAAAGTGGGTCATCGATCTGTTCGCGGCGTTGGACGAGCGGCCGCGCCGATTGGCCTGAAAGGGCGCGATGTCATGGACGTAAACCCGCTTTTCCTGCTGGAATTCGTGCTGTTTAGCGGCGTCGCACTGGCATGGGCGGGCTACGAGTTTTGGAGCGCGCGCCCAACCAAGGACGACGCAGCTTCACCGCCGCTGGACGATGCGGGGCATCCGGAAGGGTAGCATCGCGCGCACGATCGGCATGCGAAAGCGATCGAGCGATAAGCTCTCATGCATGATGTCCGCCGGCGCGCCGTCGATCTCGCCAATCAGCTGCGAGCGCGCATAGAAGGGCGCATCTTCCAGCGTGCGAACCAGGCGGGGCTCCGCGCCGGGGTTGCCGCGGGCAACGCGCGGCACGCGCCAGAACGTGCTTGGCAATGAGGAGTAAGGTGGCGCTTCAATCGCTGAGGGCGCCCCCGATGCGTCGAACACAAGCACGAGCGATCGATCCGCTCCCTCGCGTGGCCTCACATCGTAATAAACCTGCGTCCCGTTTCGCGTATGCGCGCGCGACCAGTGCCAGCTGCGAAATCCGCGCTCCAACGGCTCGTCGCCCCAATTGCTGTCGAGATAAGCATCGCCGGACCAAGCCAGCGCGCCGTCGTTAAAGCGCACGTCAATACGCGCGCGTGGCGCGATCGGCCGCCAATAATGTTTGCCGTCAGCGTCGAGCGCAAAGGCGTGCTCGTTAATCGCCTCGGGTCGCAGCGTGACCGTCCCGCGCATGCGGGTGGGCAGCGGCGCTGTCCATTCATCGATCTCCAGCCGAAGCGCGTCGCCGTCCCACTGCACGCTGCTGGGACCGATGGCGAGGCTGCTCTGCGAGCGCGAGAGATCGCCGCGTCCACGCTCCGTCATCGCCCAGCGATCGCGCCCGGCGCGATAAAGCGCTACATTCATCGCGCAGTGATTTTCCGGATCGCGCCAGCCGGACCATGCGTAATACGGCGAGAAAACGCTGCCGATGAAGGCGATAATGGTCAGGCCGTGCTGTTTGTCATCGCTGAGCGCGTCGATGTACCACCAGGCATAGCCGCCACTCGGGACCGGCGCGTCGAAGCGCGGTCCGCCACGATGCTCTGCGCCGCCAATTGGCCCGAGAGCGCCGCCATCGGCACGCCCGCTCCCGGATGCACGCCGCCCCCCGCGAGGTAGAGCCCCGGGATTTTCGTGCGAGACCCCGGCCGCTGAAACGACGCCGCCCAACCGTGCGTCGCCCGTCCATAGAGCGCCCCGCCCGTCGCCGGAAAGAGCGCGTTGAACTCCGCTGGCGTCGTCCGCGTCATTGCGCGCGGCGCTATCTCCAAACCGCAACGGCGTAGCCGGTTCAACATGTTCGTCTCGCATGCATCGAGCTCCGCTGATGTGAAAGGCCGCGTATCGCCGCGCGCGGGAGCGTTGGCCAAAATGAGCAAACGTTCGGCGCCATCCGTGTTGCCGCCGTCATCTCTATCCTGCGCGCAGACATAGATCGTGGGATCGGACGGCAGGGCCTGCCGTCGAAGGAGGGTGTCGAACTCCGCGGCGTAGTCGTCCGAAAAAAACACGTTGTGCCGCACCAACGGAAAGCCGGTCGTCTTGACGTTGGCGGCCCATGTCACCGCCGAGAGCGTGCGCGCGCCGCCACCGCCGACGCCCGTCACGTCTCGGCCAAAGAGGCCCGCCGCTAGCGCGGATGGGTCGGCGTTGCAGATCACGGTGTTTGCCTTGATCCGCTCGCCATCAAGCAATTGCACGCCGCGAACGCGGCCAGCGCTCACGTCAATTCGGCTCACTTCTGAAGCGAAGCGGAAGCTTACGCCTAGGCGCTCAGCACATGCGCGGAGCGCTTCCACTAAACGCTGCATGCCGCCTTCGACGATCCAAACGCCGTCTTGCTCGACGTGCGCGATCAGCATCAAGGTTGCAGGCGCGGCGAATGGCGAAGATCCGCAATAGGTGGCGTAGCGGCCGAAGAGCTGGCGCAGGCGCGGATCGCGGAAATGCGCGCCGAGTGCATTCCACATCGTGTCGAAAGGGCGAATGGCGAATAGATCGGCTATGCGCGCAAGCCCGATGCGTGAGGTCAGTGTCAGCGGATTGGGCTTCAACGCGGTGAGGAACGGTTCGCGCAGCGTCTCGAACATGCGCCGCGATTCCGCGCAGAAATTGCGATAGCCGCGCGACTCGGCTGCGCCGGCGAAGGCGCCGATTGCGTCTGCACTTGCGGCCTCATCGGCAAAAAGCTCGAGCCGCGCATCGCCGCTCCAGGCATGGCGCGCCAACACCGAAAGCTTTCGCAGTGCAACATGGTCGTCCAGCCGCGCGCCGGCTTTTTCGCACAAAGCGTCGAATACCCAGCGCATGGTGAACACTGTCGGGCCCGCGTCGATGCGCGCGCCGCCCGCCTCCACCTCTCGCATCTTTCCGCCCGCGCGAGCAGCGCGCTCAAGCACAGTGACGGCGTATCCCTCGTGCGCGAGGGAGATTGCAGCCGATACCCCGCCTATGCCTGCGCCGATGACGACGGCGCTGTCCGCACTCATGCTGATCCCTCAAGTCGATTGACCTGGACGCTATCATGTGTCCAGATTGAGTGACAGTTCGGGGTGTCGCCCCGGCTGCTCAAGCTGACGGAGGCAAGTATGGCGCTGGCGTCACGGGTCGAGGCCGCTCTTCAAGCCGCGATCGATCGGGCGGACACGCCAACCGCGCCGCCCTTGCTCGCCAAGGCGCTGCGTTATGCCGTGTTCCCTGGCGGGGCGCGCGTGCGTCCAATGCTATGCCTCGCCGTCGCGCAGGCGTGTGGCGACGACCAGCCCGCGATTTCCGACGCCGCCGCCGCCGCCGTTGAACTGATGCATTGTGCATCCCTGGTGCACGACGATCTGCCGTGCTTCGACAATGCCGAAACGCGCCGGGGCAAGCCCTCAGTGCATTCCATGTATGGCGAGCCGATCGCTTTGCTCGCCGGCGATGCGCTGATCGTCATGGCTTTCGAGCGCCTTGCGCTGGCCGGTGCTGCTGCGCCTTTGCGCCTCGCGCCGCTGATCGGCGCGATCGCGCGCGGTGTTGGCGCGCCATCCGGCATTGTTGCGGGGCAGGCTTGGGAGAGCGAGCCCAGCGCGCCGCTAGAGATTTATCACCAAGCCAAGACTGGCGCGCTTTTTGTGGCCGCCACAATGTCCGGCGCGATCGCTGCCGGTGCGGATGCAGGCCCCTGGCGCGCGCTCGGTGAAACCTTGGGCGCGGCCTATCAGGTTGCGGACGATCTGCTCGACGCCGTGCAGAGCGCCGAAGGCGGCAAACCAGTGGGGCAGGATGTGCTCTTGCAGCGCCCGAGTGCGGTCGCTAGCCACGGGATCAAGGGTGCGTTGGCGCAGCTGAACGCTTTGGTGGAGCAAGCAGTCGACTCGGTGCCGCCGTGCGAGGGCGCTCAGGACATGCGCGCTTTGGTGCGCCTCACCGCCATGCGCCTTGCGCCCAAGCAATTGGCGCGCAGCGCCGCGTGAGCGGCGATGTTTGGCCTGCGCACGACGTGGATTCGCTGGCGCAACGCGCTTCTATCCGACTCGAAATTCCAGCGTTTTGCCGCTGATTTCCCGCTAACGCGGAGCATTGCGCATAGTCGGACCGATGCGCTTTTCGATCTTGTCGCGGGCTTCGTTTACTCGCGAGTTCTGCACGCCTGCATCGCGCTCGAAGTGTTCAAAACCTTGCAGCGCGGACCCCTGGACGTTGCAGCGTTAGCTGCTGCTTCAAGTGTCCCGCCGCCCGCAATGGCGCGTTTGCTCGCCGCTGCTGCCGCGCTCGATCTGGTTGAGCCTGTGGGTGAACGATTCGCCTTGGGGCCGCAGGGCGCCGCGCTGCTCGGCAATGCTGGACTCGCGGATATGATCCGGCATCACGATCGGCTCTACGCCGATCTCCTCGATCCGGTGGCGCTGCTGCGGCGCGGCCGTGGCGAGCATCTCTCCAACTATTGGCCCTATGCGACATCCGGCGAACCCGGCGCGTCTGGGGACGGCGCCGTATCCGACTATTCGGCGCTGATGGCCGCGACTCAGCCTTCGGTAGCGGCGGACGTGCTCGACGCCTATTCGCTTCGGCGCCATCGCGTCGTCACGGATGTAGGCGGCGGCGAGGGCGGTTTTCTGGCGGCGGTCGGCCAACGCTGGCCACACATCGCGTTGAGACTTTTTGATCTGCCCGCCGTCGTCGCCCGCGCGCGTTCGACCGTGCCGCAAGCGTCATTCTACGAAGGTGATTTCCTCTCGGACCCGCTGCCGCTCGGCGCGGACCTGATCACGCTCGTGCGCATCCTGCACGACCACGATAATGACGGCGTCGCCAAGATTCTGACCTCAGTTCACGCAGCGCTGGCGCCCGGCGGGAAGCTTTTGATCGCGGAGCCGATGTCTGCCGCGCCGCGGAAAGACCGCGTCGCGGACGCCTATTTCGGGCTCTACCTGTTGGCGATGGGGCGCGGGCAGGCCCGCACGCCGCGCCTCCTCAAGACTTGGCTTCGCCGAGCGGGATTTCACAGCATCCGCATGCTGCGAGTGCGAACGCCGTCTTTGCTTCAGGTTCTGATCGCCGAGGCCTGACAGCGCCAAATATTCCCCCGTCAAGCGTCGAGATTGATTGACACATAAAAGCGTCAACGTAAGCTGACACATGTTGAAGCGCCCCAGGCGCCTCGCCGGAGAGTTTCGTTGGACACCGTCGCAGTCGTTCTTGAAGGCCCTGAGAAGATCGCGGTGCGCCACCTCGATCTCAATCCGGTGCGCGAAGACGACATTGTCGTTGAAGTGGCTTTCAGTGGCATCAGCACTGGCACGGAGCGTCTGCTTTGGTCGGGCCGCATGCCGCAATTTCCCGGCATGGGTTATCCGCTCGTGCCCGGATACGAATCTGTCGGCCGCGTGATCGAAACCGGCGCAAATGCGCGGAATCGCCTCGGGGAATACGTCTTTCTGCCTGGCGCTACGTGTTACAAAGATGCGCGCGGATTGTTCGGCGGCGCTGCGCGAACATTGATCGCGCCAAGCGCGCGCGCGATTCAGATTCAAGAGCGGCTCGGTGCGCGCGGCGTATTGTTGGCGCTCGCCGCTACAGCGCATCACGCCATCGCCGGCGGCGCGCCGCCCGATCTCATCATCGGCCACGGCGTGCTCGGCCGTCTGTTGGCGCGAATCACCATCGCCATGGGCGCGCCGGCGCCAACGGTGTGGGACGTGAACCCAGTCCGCCGCGCGGGCTCGTTCGGCTATCCCGTACTCGATCCCGAAGAAGACGAGCGCAAGGACTACGCCACCATCATGGATGCGAGCGGCGCGGGCGCCTTGCTCGACACGTTCGTGAAGCGCCTCGCCAAGGGCGGCGAAATCGTCCTCGCTGGCTTCTATGAAGAGCGTCTCTCATTCGATTTCGTGCCGACCTTCATGCGCGAAGCCCGCTTCCGCGTCGCGGCGGAATGGAAGCCGGAAGATTTGCAAGCCACGCAAGCATTGATGCGCTTTGGCCGGCTTTCACTCGACGAACTGATCACGCACGAGCACGTCCCCGAAGATGCGGAGGACGCTTACGCCACTGCGTTCACCGATAGCTCTTGCCTCAAAATGGTCCTGGACTGGAGAGAGTGCGCATGAGCGTGACGCTGCTCGATAATCGCGCTCTACGCGCCGAAGCCGCGATCGAGCCCGATCCCGTGCCGACGGGCGAGGTGACGAAAGAAACGCAAATCATCGCCATTTACGGTAAAGGCGGCAGCGGCAAGAGCTTCGCGCTCGCCAATCTCAGCTACATGATGGCCCAGCAAGGCAAGCGCGTCCTGCTCATCGGCTGCGATCCGAAATCCGATACCACATCGTTGTTGTTCGGCGGCAAAGCCTGCCCGACCATTATCGAAACCTCGTCGCGCAAGAAAGCCGCGGGCGATGAAGTGCGCATCGAGGATGTGTGCTTCCAGCGTGATGGCGTCTTCGCGATGGAGCTCGGCGGGCCGGAAGTTGGCCGTGGCTGCGGCGGACGCGGCATTATTCACGGCTTCGAATTGCTCGAGAAGTTGGGCTTCCACGATTGGGGCTTCGACTACGTTTTGCTCGACTTCCTGGGCGACGTCGTCTGCGGCGGCTTCGGCCTGCCGATCGCGCGCGACATGTGCCAGAAGGTGATTGTCGTCGGCTCGAACGATCTGCAATCGCTATACGTCGCCAACAACGTTTGTTCGGCGGTCGAGTATTTCCGCAAGCTTGGCGGCAATGTCGGCGTCGCCGGCATGCTCATCAACAAGGATGACGGCACTGGCGAGGCTGCTGCGTTTGCGGCGGCCGTTGGCATTCCGGTGCTGTGCGCGATTCCGGCGGATGAAGATATCCGCCGCAAATCGGCGAACTACCAGATCATCGGCACGCCCGGCGATCGTTGGGGCCCGATGTTTGAAGGCCTGAGCGCAAACGTCGCGACGGCGCCGCCCGTGCGGCCGACGCCGCTGACGCAAGATCAGCTGCTTGGGCTTTTCAAGTCCGACCAAGTTGGCGGCGGTGTCGTGTTGATGCCGGCAACGCAGGCCGACATGCGCGGCGCGACTTACGTCGAAAAGCCTACCCTCGAAGTCATCTACGATGCGGTGTAGGGGATGAGCGAACGCGTTTCCTCCGAAGCGATCTACGACAGCGCCGCAAGCGGCGCAGAGGAAACCGTTGTTGCGGACGTTGTGAGCGCAGGCGCCGGCTGTCACGCTGGCGCTGCGGAATTGCAGAAAGCTGCAGCGAGCGCCGGCAAGTCCGAAGTACTTGAGCGCTACGCGCAGGATTATCCAAAAGGCCCGCACGATCAGCCGCAAAGCATGTGCCCGGCGTTTGGCAGCTTACGCGTTGGCTTGCGCATGCGCCGCACTGCGACGATTCTTTCCGGCTCGGCCTGCTGCGTGTATGGGCTGACTTTCACGTCTCATTTCTATGGCGCGCGCCGTACCGTCGGCTACGTGCCGTTCAATTCGGAAACGCTCGTCACCGGTAAATTGTTCGAGGACATCCGCGAGGCAGTGTTCAAGCTCGCCGATCCGGAACACTACGACACCATCATCATCACTAATCTCTGCGTTCCGACAGCGTCGGGCGTGCCGCTTCAGCTGCTGCCGAAAGAGATCAACGGCGTCCGCATCATCGGCATCGATGTGCCCGGCTTCGGCATCCCAACGCACGCGGAAGCCAAGGACGTGCTCGCCGGCGCGATGTTGAAATACGCGCGCAATGAAGCCGAGCAGGGACCGGTCGCCGCCCCGCGCGAACGCTCAGCGCTGCCGACGATCACGCTGCTCGGAGAAATGTTTCCGGCCGATCCAGTGGGCATCGGCATGATGCTTGAGCCGATGGGTTTGGCCGCTGGCCCTGTCGTGCCGACGCGCGAGTGGCGCGAGCTCTATTCGGCGCTTGATTGCGCGGCAGTTGCGGCGATCCATCCGTTCTACACCGCCTCGGTGCGCGAGTTCGAAGCAGCCGGCCGCAAGGTTGTCGGCTCCGCGCCTGTAGGCCGCGATGGCACGGCGGCTTGGCTCGACGCTATCGGCGCCGCCTGCGGTATTGCGCAAGACAAGATCGATGCGTCGAAGAACAAGTGGCTGCCTGCGATTGCCGGCGCGCTTGCGGGTTCGCCAATCAAAGGGCGCGTGACGGTTTCGGGCTATGAAGGCTCGGAGTTGTTGGTGGCGCGGCTACTGATCGAGAGCGGCGCCGATGTGCCGTACGTCGGCACGGCGTGTCCGCGTACGCCATGGTCTGACCCGGACCGCGCTTGGCTCGAGTCCAAGGGCGTTCGCATCCAGTATCGCGCATCGCTTGAGCAAGACATCGCAGCGATTGAAGAGTTCGGTCCCGATCTCGCCATCGGCACCACGCCGGTTGTGCAGCACGCCAAAGAGCGATCCATCCCCGCGCTCTATTTCACCAATCTGATTTCTGCGCGCCCGTTGATGGGGCCAGCGGGCGCCGGTTCGTTGGCGACGGTGATCAATTCAGCGCTGGCGAACAAAGAACGCTTCGGCCGTATGACCGAATTCTTCGAAGGCGTGGGCTCCGGGCACACCGCCGGCGTTTGGGAAGAAACGCCACAGGATCGGCCCGAGTTCAAAGCGCGCTATGCCGCAAAAATGAAGGCCGCGAGCGCGGCTGAAGAGGCGGTGGGCACATGACGCTCATCCTCGATCACGATCGCGCCGGCGGCTATTGGGGCGCCGTTTACGCCTTCACTGCGGTGAAGGGCCTGCAGGTCATCATCGACGGCCCAGTCGGTTGCGAGAATTTGCCCGTCACATCGGTGCTCCACTACACGGACGGCCTGCCGCCGCACGAATTGCCGATCGTCGTCACCGGCCTCGGCGAAGATGAACTCGGCAAGACCGGTACTGAAGGCGCGATGAAGCGGGCGTGGAAGACGCTCGATCGCGATTTGCCCGCAGTTGTCGTCACCGGCTCGATCGCCGAGATGATCGGCGGCGGTGTGACGCCGGAAGGCACCAATATCCAACGCTTCCTGCCACGCACGATCGATGAAGATCAGTGGCAAAGCGCCAACCGCGCGCTGACTTGGCTCTGGACGCAATTCGGCACCAAGAAAGTGCCGAAGCTGAAGCCGCGCAAGGAAGGCGAGAAGCCGAAGGTCAATATCATTGGCCCGATGTACGGCATGTTCAACATGCCATCGGACCTCGCCGAAATCCGCCGTCTGATCGAAGGCGTCGGCGCCGAAGTGAACATGGTCTTTCCGCTCGGGAGCCATCTCGCCGACGTGAAGAAGCTGGCGCTCGCGGAACTGAACGTCTGCATGTACCGCGAGTTCGGGCGCCAATTGTGCGAGACGCTGGAGCGGCCATACCTGCAGGCGCCGATCGGGCTCGATTCAACGACCAAATTTCTGCGCAAGCTCGGCGAGATCACCGGCCTCGATCCGGAGCCGTTCATCGCGCGGGAGAAGCACACCACGATCAAGCCGATCTGGGATTTGTGGCGCTCGGTCACGCAAGACTTTTTCGGCACCGCAAGCTTCGCAATCGTCGCCAACGAGACTTATGCGCGCGGCGTGCGTAACTTCCTTGAGAACGATCTTGGCTTGCCATGCACCTTCGCGTTCTCGCGCACAGCGGGTCTAAAGCCCGACAACGCCGCCGTCCGCGAAGCGATCCGCACCACGCCGCCGCTCGTCATGTTCGGCAGCGTCAACGAGCGCATGTATATGGCTGAAGTCGGTTCACGCGCCTGCTACATTCCGGCGTCGTTTCCCGGCGCCGTGATCCGCCGCCATACCGGCACGCCGTTCATGGGCTACGCTGGCGCGACCTATCTCGTGCAAGAAGTCTGCAACGCGCTCTTCGACGCGCTTTTCCATATCATTCCGCTCGGCACGCAGCTCGACAAGATCGACGCTACACCGGCGCGGACGCACACCGAGATTGCTTGGGACGATGCAGCGAAAGCCGCGTTCGACAAGATCATCGATGCGCAACCAGTTCTCGTCCGCATTTCCGCGGCCAAGCGTCTGCGTGACGCGGCCGAGCGCTTGGCGCGCGTGGAGGGTGCGGATCGTGTGACGCCGACGCGGCTGACGCGCGCGCACGCCAGTGTTTTCGAAGGGCAATCCGCATGATGCGTGCGCCGCCCAACGCAAGGAGACCATGCGCTCGCGCCCGCTTGAGGGCGTGAGCCAACCGAATTGGGTTTGGCGTCGCCGCACCAAGCCACTTGTCGTTCTGGGAACAGCGCGACCGATACAGACCGTTCTCCACGGTCGCGGCTTTTTCCGGCAATTGGAGAACCGGAGTACGTAAATGTCAGAAAGAGATGCCCGAACAGGGTCACTATCGGGTCTGACGGAGGCGGAGGCGAAGGAGTTTCACCGTGTTTTCATGGGAAGCTTCATCCTTTTCACTCTGATCGCCATCGTTGCTCACATCCTTGTTTGGATGTGGCGTCCGTGGCTTCCAGGCCCCGGCGGTTACGCCGAACTGCAAGACGGAATCCAAATGGCCAGCCTCACGGCTTCGGCTTTCTTCGGATAGAGGGAGACTGAAACATGTGGCGAATTTGGCTTCTATTTGATCCACGGCGCGTTTTGATCGGGTTGTTTGTCTTCCTGTTCACGCTCGCGCTGTTGATTCACTTCATCTTGCTTAGCACCGACCGCTTCAACTGGATCGAAGGCCCAGGCGCAAATGCGCCGACGGCTCAGATCGAGCAAAGCCTAGGCTAACTGGCGAGACGCGACGGGCGCGATCGATCTGATCGGTCGCGCTCGTTGCACCACTCGAGTTTTTCAAATGACGGCGACGACAATACGCCTGCCGAGCGGAGCATGAGGCAATGGCCCTCCTAAGCTTTGAGAGAAAATACCGCGTTCGCGGCGGCACGCTGATCGGCGGGGATCTGTTCGACTTTTGGGTCGGGCCGTTCTACGTCGGCTTCTTCGGCGTCACGTCGATCTTCTTTTCGGTGCTCGGTACAGCGCTGATCCTGTATGGCGCCGCGATGGGGCCGACATGGAATGTCTGGCTCATTAGCATCAATCCGCCGAGCGCGGAGCACGGCTTAGGCCTTGCGCCGCTTAGGGAGGGCGGGCTCTGGCAGGTCGTCACGATCTGCGCAGTCGGGGCGTTCTGTTCTTGGGCGCTGCGCGAGGTCGAAATCGCACGCAAGCTCGGTATCGGCATCCACGTGCCCGTGGCGTTTGCATTCGCGATTGGCGCGTACGTAACGCTGAATGTGATCCGCCCGGTTATGCTGGGCGCCTGGGCCAACGGATTTCCGTACGGCATCTTCAGCCACTTGGACTGGGTGTCGAACACCGGCTACCAGTATCTGAACTTCCACTACAATCCCGCGCACATGATCGCGGTGTCGTTCTTCTTCGTCACCTGTTTTGCGCTCGCGCTGCACGGCTCGCTCGTGCTGTCGGCGACCAATCCGGGCAAAGGCGAAGAAGTGAAGACGCCGGAGCACGAGGACACGTTCTTCCGCGACGTGCTTGGCTATTCGATCGGCACGCTCGGCATCCACCGTCTCGGCTTGTTCCTGGCGTTGGCGGCGGTGTTCTTCAGCGCCGTGTGCATCATCATTAGCGGCCCGTTCTGGACGCTCGGTTGGCCCGAGTGGTGGAACTGGTGGCTCAACCTGCCAATTTGGGGCTCGGACGTGGGAGTGGCGCCATGACCGCCTATCAAAACATCTTCACGCAAGTGCAAGTGCGCGGACCATACGAAGCGGGTGTACCGCTTCCGGTCGGCGACCAAAGAAGATCGGGCGATCCTCTATTCGTCCGCATGTTCGGATGGATCGGAAACGCGCAACTCGGCCCGATCTATCTGGGCTGGACCGGTGTCGCGTCGCTCTTCACAGGCTTCATCGCGATTGAGATCATCGGGCTCAATATGTGGGCCTCGGTGGGGTGGGATCCGGTCGAGTTCGTGCGCCAGCTGCCATGGCTTGCACTCGAGCCGCCGCCGCCGGAGCAGGGCCTCAACATCCTGCCGCCGCTAAACCAAGGTGGTTGGTGGCTCATGGCCGGCTTCTTCCTGACGACGTCCATCATCCTCTGGTGGATACGCACTTATAATCGTGCGCGTTCACTTGGCCTCGGCACGCATGTGGCCTGGGCGTTCGCTTCGGCGATCTGGCTCTATCTGGTGCTCGGCTTCATCCGCCCGATCCTGATGGGCAGTTGGAGCGAGGCGGTGCCGTTTGGCATCTTCCCGCACTTGGATTGGACCGGCGCCTTCTCGATTACCTACGGCAATCTGTTCTACAACCCGTTCCACGCCCTCTCGATCGCCTTCCTCTACGGATCGGCGCTCCTGTTCGCGATGCACGGCGCCACCATTCTCGCGGTCAGCCGCTACGGCGGCGAGCGCGAGATCGAGCAGATCACCGATCGCGGTACGGCTTCGGAGCGCGCTGCTTTGTTCTGGCGCTGGACCATGGGCTTCAACGCCTCGATGGAATCCATTCACCGCTGGGCGTGGTGGTTTGCAGTGTTGTGTACGCTGACTGGCGGCATCGGTATCCTGCTCACCGGCACGGCTGTTGATAACTGGTACCTCTGGGCGGTCGAGCATAACTTCGCGCCTGGCTATGACGTCAGCGCTGGCTATGTCGGCCCGCCGCTGCCGCTGCCGGATCAACCGATGGTTCCGATGGATGGCTCAGGCGCACTGACGCCAGCGCCGGCCGACGGCTCGATCATCCCGACGCCGGGCGTGAGCGTGCCTGAAGGCGGATTGCCGATCGAAGGTACGGCGCCGACGACCTCGCCGGATCAGCTGCCGCCGCCGTCTGACCAGACGCCGAACAACTAAACTGAGCATGAGCGGTCGGAGGTGATCCTCCGGCCGCTCCAACGACATTCGAATAGTGAGCACGCGACATGAACTACGAAGGCTTCTTCCAGGACCAACTCGACGCTCTCCGCGAAGAGGGACGCTACCGGGTGTTTGCGGACCTTGAACGCAAAGCGGGCAGCTTCCCGCGCGCGACGCGCTACACCGAAGCCGGCGCGGCCGAGGTCACGGTCTGGTGCTCCAACGATTATCTCGGCATGGGCCAGCATCCCAAAGTGGTCTCGGCCATGCATGAAGCGATCGATCGCTGCGGCGCCGGCGCTGGCGGGACGCGCAATATCTCGGGCACCAATCATTATCACGTGCTGCTGGAGCGTGAGCTCGCCGATCTTCACCAGAAAGAATCGGCGCTGCTGTTTACATCTGGCTACGTCTCGAACTGGGCGGCGCTCAGCACGCTGGCTTCGAGGCTGCCGAATTGCGTTGTCCTCTCGGACGCTGGCAATCACGCTTCGATGATCGAAGGCATTCGCCATTCTCGCGCCGAGTGCATCGTCTTCAACCACAACGACCCTGAGGATTTGGACCGCAAGCTCGCCGCGATCGATCCGTCGCGGCCGAAGCTGGTGGCGTTTGAGTCCGTTTACTCGATGGATGGCGACATGGCGCCGATCGCTGCGATCTGCGACGTCGCCGACAAACACAACGCCATGACTTATCTCGACGAAGTGCACGCTGTCGGCCTCTATGGCCCACGCGGCGGCGGTGTTGCCGAGCGTGATGGTCTGATGCATCGCCTGACTGTGATCGAAGGCACGCTTGGCAAAGCCTTCGGCGTCTTCGGCGGCTACATCACGGCGTCTGAAGCGCTGTGCGACTTCATCCGCAGCTTCGCTTCCGGCTTTATCTTCACCACCTCGCTGCCGCCGGCCGTTGCTGCTGGCGCCTTGGCCAGTATCAAGCACCTGAAGGAAAGCCAGATCGAACGGCTCCGCCATCAAGACCGCGTCGCCAAGGTGCGTCGTAAGCTCGAAGGGCTCGGCATTCCCTGTATGGACAATCCGAGCCACATCATCCCGGTGATGGTGAAGGACCCCGTGAAGTGCAAACAGATCAGCGACTGGCTGCTCGATCACTACGGTATCTACATTCAGCCCATCAATTATCCGACTGTGCCGCGCGGTACTGAGCGCTTGCGCATTACGCCATCGCCGCTGCACACCGATGAGGATATTGATCGCCTGGTTGCGGCTCTCTCTGACCTCTGGTCACAGTGCGCCTTGAGCCGTTCCGTCATCGCCGCATGAGGCAAACGCAGGCCAGCCTGGCGCGCGCGTCGGATGCGGCGCCTGCGCTGATCATTCCCGGCATTGCCGAAGACGGCTCGCTTTATCCGCTTGAGAAGATGGAAGCGCATCGCCTTGGCGCGCTCCACTTGGCGGTGTCCGTCTTCATCATGTCCGGCGATGCGCTGCTGTTGCAGCAGCGTGCGCCGGGCAAATATCATTGCGGCGGTCTATGGGCCAACACCTGCTGTTCGCATCCTGCCTGGGGTGAGACGCCGGCTGACAGCGCGCATCGCCGGTTGGAGGAAGAACTCGGCATCCGTGCACACCTGCGCGCTTGCAACGTCGTGGACTACGCCGCCGATGTCACGAACGGCCTACGCGAACATGAGCGCGTCCACGTCTTCCGCGGCGATGTCGAGCGCGACGGGCTTCGCCTCGCGCCGGATCCGATTGAAGTCAGCGCCGTGCGTTGGATGACACGTCCTGAACTGCAACGCGCATCACGCGCAGCGCCGGAAACGTTCGCGCCGTGGTTTAGAATCTATCTCGATCGCTGGGACGAACTCGGCCTCTAGCTGAGCGGCGCGTTCCGTTCGGTCGCTTTCGCGCCAGCCCAACCCCAGAGCAGGGCGTTCGGCGGCGGCACGAACAAGAACAAGTGCTCGATCACGCCCAGCACGGTCAGCGTAAGCACCAGCGAAAAGCCAGTCTGCGTGAACGCGGTTGCGCCCGGCGCAAAGGCCAGTCCGCCCAGCATCCAAGCCAGCGCGACGCCGCTCGCGATCGATAGCGGGAATAGAGCGTTCATCCGCCTATTGCGGAAATAGCTCTTCAAGTGCGTCAGATGCGGCGGCAGCATCTCTTCGGCGCGATAGGGCGCGCCTAGAAACAAATTGAATTTCGCACTGAGGCGCAGCGCCCACAGCACCAGGAATGTGATCGTTCCAATTTGGTTGGGTTGGCCCCATGTCAGTGCAACGAACGCAGCCGCTGTTAGCGCCAGTGCGAGCTCGTGATGGATGATGGTGGCGGTCGCCAGCGAGAAACGCCGCCAACCTTTTGTGCCGGCTGGCAGCGGCTGCCGGCGCGGGCCGGTGATGAACCCCATCAGGAAGCTCATCTCATGCCAGCCCCAAACGGCGATGGCCGCGCTGAAGGCGATGTAAGCGCTCGATGCACTCTCAGAGTCGGCGCTCACAAACAACGCGATCAGTGCGCCTATCGCAATGACGCTGGCTGCGCCAAAGCTCCAGCCGAACGTCTCGCGCGGCCGGCGATCCAGCCACAGGATCGCGCCGGTGGAGAACCACCAGATGAAGGCCGCAAACAGCAGCGGCGCGGTGATGGCGAGGAGCGTCACGATCGGCGATCGCTCCTTACCAGGCCGGCGCCATGCGCACGTTGCGCGGCATCTCGTGTTCGATCACCGGATGCAGGAAGAGGCTGATCGCCGTGACCGCGAGTTGGGCGGTGAGGCCAATCTTGCGCACGCCAGCAAACATTCCGCCGCGCGCGGCGTTCTCACCCATCGCGTCGGCCAGCTGACGCAGACGCTCAAGCGTCGCGCGAAACTTCGGACTGTCAGTGTCGAGTGTGAACGGGAAGACCTGTTTGGTAATCTCCGAGCAGATGCGGAAAACGCGGTAATCGTAATCGGTGGGGTCGACGCCGAGCGCGCGGTGAAACGCGGGCCGCGCGTGATCGCGCACATACATGGTGGCGTAAACGGCGGTCAGGAAGAACCGAATCCAGAACCGATTGCCGCCAGTCAGCAGCTTCGGATCGTTGCGCATCAGCACGGCGAACGCTTCGCCATGGCGGAACTCGTCGTTGCACCATTCCTTGAACCAATTGAAGATTGGGTGAAAGCGGCGCTCGGGGTTGCGCTCCAGCTCACGGAAGATCGTGATGTAGCGCGCGTAACCGATCTTCTCGGAGAGGTAGGTCGCGTAGAAGATGAATTTCGGCTTGAAGAACGTGTACTTCTTGGTGCGCGTCAGGAAGCCCAAATCGACACCGATGCCGTAATCCTTCAGCGCTTCATTGATGAAGCCGGCATGGCGCGACTCGTCGCGGCTCATATATTTGAACAGCGCCCGGATGTCGGGGTTCTTCGCGCGCTTCGCGATCTCGGCGTAGAGCACGCAGCCGGAAAACTCAGCCGTGATCGAACTGACCAGGAAGTCGACCCATTCCTTGCGAAGCTCGGGCTCGAGGTCCTCCAAAGCGTTCGTAAACGCTTCGGTGCGCTTGAAGTGGTTCTTGTTCGGATCGGCGGCCAGTTCCGCGATCAGCGCGTCCCACTCGCGGCGCACCGGCGTCACATCGATGCGGTCCATCGCCTCGAAGTCGGTCGTGTAGAAGCGCGGGCTCAAGACCGTGTCTTCTTGCGCGATGCGTGTCGTTTCGTTGATCGGCCGAGCGCTAGGAGCTGGCGCGTCGAGGGTCGCGGTGGTCACAATAGTCTCCGTGGCGTGAAGCTGACTTCGTACAATTCGGTGAGTTCGAAACGGCCTGTCAGGCGCGTCCACTGCCGCTCAATCCAACCCGCGCGCTCCACCGTGGCGGGGCGGCGCAGTGTTAGGCGCTGCCCGAAGCTGACAAGGATCGGCGCGCCATGCACCTTGACGCGGTCGCCAGGCTGCAGATCGGACTGGTCGTCGAGTTCGACGTGCGCGTGCAGATAGTCTTCGCTGTGCTCGATCTCGATCGTGCACTGCGTATCATGTGCTTGGCGGGCGAATGGCCTCATCAGGTGGCGCTCGCTGCTTGGGGGTAGAGCAGTTGCGCAAACGCAGCGCGATTGCTGCCGCCGAACGAGCTCAGCTCAATCTGCCGGCCGGTCGCTAGATCTTCGATCGAGAGACGCCCATCCGGCCATTGCGCGAGCCGGAATGCGGGTTCTTGGCCAATGCCGCGCGAGCGCCGGTCGCGCGCCATCCCGCGCATGACGCCGCGAATGAAGCCGTTCGTGCCAGGTGCGGCGACGAACACAACGCTTGCGCCGGTCGCGTCGCGAACCTGAACCGATCCGTCCTCCATATCGAAGAAGGTGAGGTCGCGGGCGGCGAGCGGTTGCACGCTTTCCGACACCGCGACTTCTGCATTTTGCGTGTTCGAGAAGCGCGCCGCGGCAGCCGCCGTGATCGAACCGGCGATCAGAATGCCCGCTGCGATCAGGGCGAAGCGCGGGAAAGGTTCGGTGTCTATATTGCTCATGACCTAGTCCTCAAGCCGGGCTCAGTGCGCCTTGCGGCGCCTGCGTAGGTTGTGACGTGTGGATCGGAGCGATCACCGCGCCGCGTTCGCCGTGCGCTGCCTTGAGCGCTTCCGCGAGCCGCGTCGCCACCACTGAGGCGTCAGCGATGGCGCGCATGGTAGGCTCCGGGCGCGCCAACTTCCACGGACGCGCGTGCGGCCAGAGCAGGAAATAGGCGATCTTGTTTGGCTCGGTGAGCGTAAGCGCGAGATCGCCAGTTTTGTCGCTGAAGCCCTTGAGCGCCGCGTTCTCGATGATTGTGAAAGGAATGTTGATCGCTTTCGGCAGCGCGACGCCAAAGCGCAGCACCACGCGCTTTGTGGTGATCGTGTAAACACTGGTCCGCGCTGTCAGCAGCGCCAAGCCGCAGAGCAGAGTCAACGCCGCGATAGCGATCGGCGCCACGTTTAGCGCCGACTGCAGCGATGCGAGCGGGGTGGCGCCCTCAAGCGCGGTCGCCACGCCGCGCCATGCCATCAGCACGCCGAAATACGCCGTCACCGAGCGCAGGTGAAATGCGCGCTGCGCCAGCGGCCACCAGTCCGGCGCCCCTTGCCAGACTAGGCGCTCGCCTTCCGGAAGATCTCCGGGCAGACCGCGGATGGGTTCATAGTCATGCTCGCTCATAGCCAGGGCTCCGCGCGGGCTGGTGTTGCGTAAAGAATACCGCCGCCGACATAGGCGCTGACGCGCTCTTCTTCGTCGCGCGTGATTTGATCCGGGTTCGCAAGCGTTGGTGCGCCCGCAAACTGAGACGCCAGCAGCGCCTCCACCTTCACGCGCTTGCGGCCGCGCTGGATCACCGCCATCGGCATCGGCACCAGCATGCGCTTGCCGGAGTCGGTGAGCGACACTTCCAAATAGCGGATGATGTATTCAGAGCGATCGACCCACACGTCGCTGATCGTACCGGCGACGGCGTTGTCGGCGCCGATCACAGGCATCCCGCGCGGATCGGGGTCGCGCTTATCAAGGTAGAAGTCCTCGGCGACGCGCAGCGGCACGATGCGGGGTGCGCCATGCAGCATGAGGTCTGGTGTCTTGGCGCGCTGTGCGTAAGCGCCTGGGCCGATGCCGGCTTGCAGCGGATCGCCCACCGGCTCTAGCGGCGAGCCGGCCCAAGGCGCTGTGCGACGAGCCTTGAGGTCGCCGGAGTCGCGGCCCTTGATTGGCGTCGTCACCGTGCCGCCATTGTGCGGCAGGCGAAACACTTTCGGCTGCGCCGTGAAGAACAAGCCGCCTGAAGGTTCATGCCGTCCGCTCACATCGTCCTCGAGCGGATAGCCCTCGCGACGATCTTCGCGGCGCAGATATGCGACGAGCCCGAAGAAGAAGAGGAAGAATGCGTAAAGCACCCACTCCGCCCAATCGAGGCCTCCGTTATAGACTTGGTCAACCATTGCCGTAACTCCTGGCAGGATCAGGTGGGAAATTCGGCCATGCCGAATTTGGTCGTGGTGGTTTGAGGATGCGCTGAGGCGTGGCGCGCAAGCGGGCCAATCGCGATCAGCGCGGCGAAGAGCAATCCGATTTCGAGATGGTAGACGAAGCCGTATCCGGTCGCGGGTCCGACGAGTGCAGGCCCGAGCGCGCCACTTTCGGCGAGCCCGCCGACGATATCGCGCAAGGCGCCGCCGAGCGCGATGCCGATGCCGGCAGCCGTTGCTTGCACCGCGCCCCATGCGCCGAGCGCAAGTCCTGATGAGCCATCGCGGGCGAGCGCCATTGCAGCCGTCAACGTTCCGACCGCAAACAGTCCGCCGCCGAAGCCGATGCCCGCGACACCGACGCAGAAGAGTGCAGTCGCGTTAAGCGGCGCGGCGAAGATCACCAGTGAGAAGGCGACGACGCCAAACAATGCGCCGTAGGCCGCTAGGCGGTGGCACTCATCGCCTTCGCCCAAGCGGTGCGCTGAGAGTGCAAAGCCAGAGAGCGCGCCCCAGGCCCAGAGCGCGGTGAGCGCGGTCGTCGCGCCCACAGAGAGCCCAAGCACTTCGGCGCCATAGGGTTCGAGCAAAACGTCTTGCATGCTGAAAGCAGCAGCGCCGAGCCCGACGGCCCACAAGAGCCGGCTCGTGCGGCCGCCCGCCATCAGCGAGCGCCAATGTTCGGCGAACGGCGCGTGGTCGCGATCCGGCGCGGTCAGCGCGGTGTTGCGCGCTTCTTGCTTCCAGAGCGCGACGCAATTGAGGACCATGGTCACGACCGCCGCGCCTTGGATCACCTGGATCAGGCGCAGCGCGCTAAAGTCGGCGAGCAGCAGGCCAAAGAACAGCGCGCTGATCATCATGCCAGCCAGCAGCATCACATAAAGTAGCGCCACCACGCGTGGTCGCGCTTCTGGCGGCGCGAGATCGGTCGCGAGAGCGAGGCCGGCGGTTTGCGTCGTGTGCATGCCGATGCCGACGAGCAGGAAGGCGAGGGCGGCGGCGATCTCGCCGACCACGATCGGCCCATGCGTGTCGCCAGAGAGGATGAGCAGCGCGAACGGCATGATGGCGAAGCCGCCAAATTGCAGCATCGAGCCAAACCAGATGTAAGGCCCGCGCCGCCAGCCGAGCACCGAGCGATGGGTATCGGATTTGAAACCGATCAGCGCGCGCAATGGCGCAAACACCAGCGGGAGCGACACCATCAGCGCCACGATCCAGCCGGAGATGCCGAGTTCGACGATCATCACGCGGTTCAGCGTGCCGGTGAGCAGCACCGCCGCCATGCCGACCGATACTTGGAACAACGCTAAACGCAGCAGCTGGCCGAGCGGCAGCTCCGTCGTTGCGGAGTCTGCGAACGGCAGCAGCGTCGCCAAGAACTGGCGCCACGTCATCGGTCGGGGGCGAGAGGCTTCGCTCATGCGCGCACAAGTTCCATGGCGTGAGACATGTAGAAGCCACTGGAAATGCGGGCGCTGCGCCCGATTGACCAGCCGGCGAAAGAGTCCGACGCGGCGATGCCGCGGCGGATGGCGGCTTCGCTCACCGGCTCGATCGCCGGCGCACGATCAGCGCGCGGGAAGAGTTTGCCGGCCGCATGCATCAGCGACAGCGCCGGCGTTTGCGGCGCGAACGTGAACAGGATGGCGCGATCGGTGCGCGCAGCGAAGGCGCCGAGCACGCGCAGGATTTCCGCCGACGGATAGTGGATGAGCGAATCCATCGCCACGACATAGTCGGAACGCCCGAAGCGGCGATCGAACATGTCGCCAACGCCGAAATCGAGTGAGCCGGGCGCCACGTCTTTCGGCGCGCGCTCGTGTGCAAGTTTGATCAGACTGGCGGAGACATCGACGCCGGTCACGCGCGCGCCGCGGCGCGCAGCAGCAACTGACAAAGCGCCGGTGCCGCAGCCTGCATCGAACAGCGATGTGGTGCGCATGTCCTGCGGCAGCCAAGACAGCAGCGTGTCGCGCATGCTGTCGCGCCCGGCGCGGACGGTCGCGCGGATGCGGCTGACCGGTGCGTCGGAGGTCAGCTGCGTCCAGGCGTCGAGCGCTGTGCGGTCGAAGTAGGTCTCAAGCCGGCCGCGGCGTTCGACATAGGCGGCGGTTGGACGCTGAGTGTCTGTGATGCTCATCTTATTCAAAGCCCAGGAAATCGAAGATGTCGCGGTCCTTCATCGGCACGCAATCGTATTGCTTGTCGCCAACCAGCAGCGACGCGGCGAGCCGCATATATTCGAGCTTCACCGCCTCAAGCGCCGGCGTGGACTCCATCTCGAACAGCACCGATTTTTTCAAACGGCTGCGGCGAATCTCGTCGAGGATCGGGAAATGCGCGATGCGCTCCAGCCCCAAGGCAGCGTTGTAGCGATCAACCTCATCAGTGCCGTCGCTGCGATTTACGATCACGCCGCCGAGGCGCACGTCGTAGTTCTTCGACTTGGCCTTGATAGCCGCGATGATCCGGTTCATCGCGAAGATCGAGTCAAAGTCATTTGCGGTCACGATCAGCGCGCGTTCGGCGTGCTGTAGTGGTGCGGCAAAGCCGCCGCATACGACATCGCCCAGCACGTCGAAAATCACGATGTCTGTATCTTCGAGCAGGTGATGCTCCTTTAGCAGCTTTACGGTCTGGCCGACGACGTAGCCGCCGCAACCCGTGCCCGCGGGCGGGCCGCCAGCTTCGACGCACATCACGCCATTGTAGCCCTCATAGACATAGTCTTCCGGCCGCAGCTCTTCGGAGTGGAACTCCACGCCTTCGAGCACATCGATCACGGTGGGCACCAGGCGCTTGGTCAGTGTGAAGGTGCTGTCGTGCTTGGGGTCGCAGCCAATTTGCAGGACGCGTTTGCCGAGGTGCGAGAACGCAGCCGACAAGTTCGACGACGTCGTGCTCTTGCCGATGCCGCCTTTGCCATAGACGGCGAACACTTTGGCGCGTTCGATCTTCATGGTGGGATCCATGAGAACCTGCACGCTGCCTTCGCCGTCTGGGCGTTTGGGAAGGCCTCTGGGTAGATCGAGCGTTGTCATACTTTTCCTCACGCCGCTGGTGCGGCGATGCCTTCCAATTGATCTTCGAGTTCATCGCTGGCGTTGCGCAACGCATCGAGCGTCGCTGCATCTGGGCGCCAGTATTTGCGTTCGTGCGCCTCAAGCAGGCGGTTCGCCATGCGGGCGGAAGCTTTCGGGTTCAGCGCTGCAAGCCGGCGGCGCATCGCATCGTCTAGCACATACGTTTCGCTGATGCGCTGATAGACCCACGGCTCGACCTGGCCGGTCGTGGCCGACCAGCCCATCGTATTGGTCACCTGCGCCTCGATCTGGCGCACGCCTTCATAGCCATGCTTCAGCAGGCCTTCGTACCAGCGCGGATTGAGCGTGCGTGTGTGGGTTTCGAGCGAAACCTGTTCGGAGAGCGTGCGGACTTTGCCTTCGCCCTGCGTCTCGTCGCCGATGTAAACCGGCGTCGCGACACCGCGCGCGCGCTGCACGGCGCGGCTGATGCCGCCCAACGTATCGACATAGTGATCGATGCTGGTTACGCCGAGCTCAACGGATTCCAGGTTCTGATAGGTAAAGTCCACTCCCTTTAGGATGCTGCGCAGCATCTTGGATTGGCGCACAGCCACGCCGGTGCGGCCATAGGCGAAGCACTTGCGGCTCTCGAACGCGTCGGCGAGTTCGTCTTCTTCAGACCAGACGCCCGAGTCGATCAATTGGTTGACGTTGGCGCCATAGGCGCCGTCTGCGTTGGAAAACACACGAAGCGCCGCTGTCTCTAGATCACAGCCATGTGCGGCCTGCAGTTCAAGCGCGTGCTTGCGGATGTGGTTCTGTTCGATCGGCTCGTCGGCCACCGCCGCGAGATAGGCAGCCTCGGCCAGCATGCGCACTTGCAGCGCCAGTAGATCGCGGAAGATGCCGGAAAGCGTCATCACCACATCTATGCGCGGGCGCTTCAATTCGGTGAGCGGGATAAGCGCTGCGCCGCAGAGCCGGCCATAAGAGTCAAAGCGCGGACGCGCGCCCATCAGCGCCAGCGCCTGCGCAATGGGGCCACCTTCGCTCTTCAGGTTGTCGGAACCCCACAACACCATGGCGATGGATTCGGGGTAGGCGCCATTGCTGCGTTTGGCGTGGGCCGTCAGCAGGCGATTGGCTTGCAGTCCGCCATCATGAACGGCGAGCGCGCTCGGCAGGCGGAACGGATCAAAGCCATGCATGTTGCGCCCGGTGGGCAGCACGGCGGGGGTGCGCACCAGATCGCCGCCCGGCGCCGGGCGGATATAGCGCGCGTCGAGCGCGCGCATGATCGCTTCAAGCTCGGTGTCGCGCGCGAGCAGGGCGTCCGTCGCTTGCAACTCACGCATGGCCTCGAGCAAAGCGCGCGATTTTTTGCCAGCGCGGCCAAGCGCTGCTTCCGGCGATGCGCCGCCAACCATTGCTTCGATTGCCGCGCGCGGCGGTGCGTTGCCTTTGCCTTCGGCGATCGCGAGAAGCAGGTCGGTGCGTTCTGCTGCGTCCGGCGGCACGCCGATCGTGTGCAGGCCGCTCGGGATCAGCGCATCCTCGATCTCGGTGACGCGGGTAGACAGCGTGGTGATTTCGGCGCTGCTCTCATGGGTCCAGGCTGGCGTTGTGGACGCCATTTCCAAGCTTGCGGCTGAATCTTGGATGCTTGCAGCGAGCGTGTCGCGCTCCAAACGGGCGGCGCTGTCCCAACGGCTGATCAGCGCTTTCAAGTCTTGTAGGCTCTGGTAGAGCCCCGACTTGGCGATCGGCGGCGTCAGATGGCTGATCAATGTCGCGGATGAGCGCCGCTTGGCGATCATGCCTTCAGTCGGATTATTGCCGGCATAGAGATAGAAGTTCGGCAGATCGCCGATCAGCCGATCCGGCCAATCGGAGCCGGTGAGGCCGACTTGCTTGCCCGGCATGAACTCAAGTGCGCCGTGGGTGCCGAAGTGCAGCACGGCGTTGGCGCCGAAATCTTCGCGCAGCCAGCGATAGAAGGCGGAGAAGGCGTGCGTCGGGGCAAAGCTCGCCTCGAACATCAGCCGCATCGGATCGCCTTCATAGCCGAAGCCAGGTTGCAGACCGACGAACACATTCCCGAACTGCGCGCCCAACACGAAGATCGAGCGGCCATCACTGAGCTGCCGCCCAGGTGCGGGTCCCCACTGCGCTTCGATCTCGGCAAGATACGGCTCGCGGCGCACATGATCGTCAGCCGGAATGCGGGTGTGAACGTTGGCGTCAGTGCCATAGCGCTTGGCGTTGCCTTCAAGCAGACGCGTGCGCACCTCTTCGACTGTACGCGGGACTTCTACGTCATAGCCGCCGGACTTCAGCGCCTTCAGCGTGTTGTGCAGCGAGGCGAAGACCGAGAGATAGGCGGCCGAGCCGACCGCGCCGGAATTCGGCGGGAAGTTGAAGAGAACGATGCCGACCTTGCGCTCGCGCCGGGCGCTGCGGCGCAGCGACACCAGCCGCGCCACACGCGCCGCCAGCATTTCAGCACGCTCGGGGCAGGAGCACATTTTCGAAGCGACGGCTTGCGTCTCGAAGCGGCAACCCTTGGCGCAGCCCTTGCACGCTTCGCCCGAACCGTCGGAGCGACCGCCAAACACGATCGGCGCGGTGGCGCCGTCTAGCTCGGGGATGGCGATCATAATGGTGGATTCGACCGGCGACAGCCCGGTGCTCGACGCGCCCCAGCGCTCCAAGCTTTGGAATTCGAGCGGCTGCGCCGAGATGTACGGCACATCAAGCTGCGCCAAGACTTCTTCCGCAGCGGCCGCGTCGTTGTAGGCCGGGCCGCCGACCAGCGAGAAGCCGGTAAGAGAAACAACCGCATCAACGACAGGCGCGCCGCCGTCGAGGAAATACTTTTCGATCGCCGGCCGTGCGTCGAGACCGGAGGCGAATGCCGAAATAACCTTCAAACCACGCGCTTCGAGTGCATCGATCACGCCATCATAGTGCCCCGCATCGCTCGCCAGCACGTACGAGCGCAGCACCAACAAGCCAACAGTTCCCGCCTTCGCCGATGATGCCGGCAGGCTCTCGACAAGCTCGACGATCTTGGTGGCTGCGCGCGGGTGGTAGAGGCCGATCTCCGGATACTCGCGCGGTGGCGTTGCATTGATCTGTTCACGCAGCGCGCGCCGTTCGCCATCGGCGTACCGGCCGACGAGGAAGCGCACCATGTCCGCAATGTTCTCCGGCGAGCCGGAGAGCCAGTATTGCATGGTGAGGAAATAGGCGCGCAGATCCTGCGCCTTGCCGGGAATGTAGCGCAGAATCTTGGGCAGGCGGCGCAGCATCGCCATTTGACCCGCGCCGGACGAATTGGTTTTCGAGCCGCGCAGCTTCTTTAGCCAAGCCATCGGCCCGGTCTGCGAGCCATCCATGCGGAAAGGGCCAAGTTTAGTGAGCTTGATCACCTCTCCCGTCGACATCACGCAGATCATGGCGTCACACGCGTCGCGCCGCGCTTCCAGCGCCGGCAGCACGGCCTGAACCTGATCTTCCATGAAGAGCATGGTCGCGATGATGATGTCAGCTTGGCCGATATCGGTGATGCACTGATCAAGGGCCGCGCGATTGTCGCCCCAATCTGTCGAGGCGTGCAGCTTCAGCGAAAGGCCCGGGATTTCGCTCGCCAGCGCTTTCTCCGCGCGGCGCACGACTCCCGCGAGGTGATTGTCGAGGGTGACAATCACGACGCGAACTGGAGGCGTTTCAGCGCGCATAGTGGCTCTTGGCGTCATATAAAGTTTCGATCTGAATGATGGCGAGGCCTTGTTCAGTGGCGAAGCGTTCGGCGTTGCGGCGGGCCTTGCCGCGCACAAAGAACGGGATTTTTCCAAGTTCGGCTTCCGCCTCCTTGGACCAGATAATGTCGCTTTCCGCTGGCGCGCTCGCCGGACTTGGCGCCGGCTGATGTGAAGCGAGGTGCGAAGGGCCCGCCGCGTCGTTGAATTCGAAGTCTTCGCGGAACATTGCGAGCAAATGCTCTTCAAGGCCCATCACCAGCGGATGCACCCAAGTGTCGAACAGCACGTTGGCGCCTTCGAAGCCCATTTGGGGCGAGAAGCGCGCGGGATAGTCCTGCACGTGCGCCGGCGCCGAGATTACCGCGCAGCCAATGCCGAGGCGCTTGGCGATATGGCGCTCCATCTGCGTGCCGAGCACTAACTCAGGCTGCAACTCGGCGATGGCTTTCTCTACTTCTAGGTAGTCGTCCGTGATGAGGGCGGTGAGGCCGAGCTTTTCAGCGGCGGCGCGCACATCGCGTGCGAACTCGCGGGCGTAGGTGCCCAGCCCGACGACCTCGAAGCCCAATTCTTCGGACGCGACGCGGGCAGCGGCGATGGCGTGGGTTGCGTCGCCGAAGATGAAGACACGTTTGCCAGTGAGATAATTCGAATCGACCGACCGCGACCACCAGGGCAGGCGCGCGTCGGCGTCGTTCAGCACCGATGTCGGATCAATGCCGGTGAGCGCTGCTATCTCGTTGATGAAATCCTTGGTCGCGTTCTGCCCGATCGGCACGGTGCGGACCATTTTCTGGCCATGCGTGCGCTCGAGCCAGCGTGCGGCCACGTCAGCGATTTCGGGATAAAGCACAATGTTGAAGTCAGCATCGGCGAGACGCGCGAGGTCTGACGGCGTTGCTTGCAGCGGGGCGGTGACGTTCACATCGACGCCAAGACGCGCAAGCAGGCGCTTCACTTCGACTACATCGTCGCGATGGCGGAAGCCGAGCGCCGTCGGGCCCAGAATATTGCAGCGTGGACGGGGGCCCGGCGTGCGCGCAGCGCCTTCGACCTTCGGCGCGAAGGTGCGGACGAGTTGGTAGAACGTCTCCGACGCGCCCCAGTTTTCCTTCTTTTGGTAAGAGGGAAGGTCGAGAGGGATCACGGGAATTGGAAGCTTCAGCGCGCGGGCGAGGCCCGCTGGATCGTCTTGAATGAGCTCCGCCGTGCAGGACGCGCCGACGATCATCGCTTCGGGCTTGAAGCGCTCATACGCCTCGCGCGCCGCGTTCTTGAACAATTCAGCGGTGTCGCCGCCGAGATCGCGCGCTTGGAATGTTGTGTAGGTGACGGGCGGACGCGCATCGCGGCGCTCGATCATCGTGAACAGGAGGTCGGCGTAAGTGTCGCCCTGCGGCGCGTGCAGCACGTAGTGCAGACCCTTCATCGCGGTTGCGATGCGCATAGCGCCGACATGAGGCGGGCCTTCATAGGTCCAGACGGTCAATTGCATCGCGTCAGACCCTCAACACAGAGCGGCGCGCGAACGGGCGCGCAAACAGAGCGGCGAGGTCTCCGGCTTGATCGAAGCCGTGCACCGGCGAGAACACCAGTTCGATGGACCATTTTGTGGTCAGGCCCTCCGCTTCCAGTGGATTGGCGAGCCCCAAGCCGCAGACGACCAGATCAGGACGCGCATCGCGGCAGCGGTCGAGTTGCTTGTCGACGTGCTGGCCTTCGCTGAGCTGCGCACCTTCCGGGATGCGCTTCATTTCTTCCGAAAGCAGGTCGCGATTGAGATAGGGCGTGCCGATCTCGATTGGTCGCATGCCCAGTTCTTCGGCTAGGAAGCGCGCCAGCGGCGGCTCCAGCTGTGAGTCCGGGAAGAAAAAGATGCTGCGCCCGTCGAGCACTTCCTTGGAGCGGGCAAGGGCTCGCTTGGCGCGTTCGCGATGTGGCGCCACCACGCGCCGGAACTCCATTTCCGGCACGTCCCACGCATCGGCCGCGGCTTTCAGCCAGTGCGTCGTACCTTCGGCGCCGAACGGAAACAGCGCTGGCAACCGCTTTGCGCCGCGCGCTTCCAGTGCGCGGGCGGTGTCACCCAAAAACGGCTGCGCGATCAGCATCCGTGTATTCGGGCCGATAGCGGGAATTTCGCCCGACCGCCGCGGCGGAAAGAACGCAACCGATCCGATGCCCAGTTCCGCGAACAGGCGCGAGAACTGGTCTTCAACGACGTCCGGAAGCGCGCCGACGACGAGCAAAGTAGGGAGAGCGTCGTCGCTGGCGCTAGGTGCTTCCGGAACAAGGGCGGCGAGGCACGCATCCTCGCCTTGTGTGAATGTCGTCTCGATGCCGCTGCCCGAATAGTTGAGCACGCGCACCTTGGGCTGGTGCTTTGTCGAGAGCCGTTGCGCGGCGCGCGACAGATCGAGTTTGATCACCTCGGATGGGCACGAGCCCACCAGGAAGAGCAACTTGATGTCGGGACGGCGCTCCAGCAACCGATCGACAACGCGATCAAGCTCCTCGTTGGCGTCAGCAAGGCCGGCGAGATCTTTCTCTTCCATGATCGCGGTGGCGAATCGCGGCTCGGCGAAGACCATGACGCCAGCGGCTGACTGGATCAGATGCGCGCAGGTACGCGATCCGACGACGAGGAAGAAGGCGTCTTGAATTTTGCGGTGCAGCCAGACGATGCCCGTCAAACCGCAAAACACTTCCCGTTGGCCACGTTCGCGGAGCACCGGCGCGGCGTCGCTTGCGCATCCGGCGTTTGGAGCGGCTGGTGTCATGCGGTTTGCCGGCCCGCGCTCATTGGCCTGATGGCCGTGCGCTCAGCATCGAGCCGCGCTTCCCGAAGCTTCAGCAAGAACTGCGCGGCGTTGATCACGTACGCCGCGTAGGCAGCGATCGCGATCATCATCTGTTGTTGCGCCGTGCCCCAGCCGATCAGCAACGCCGCCAAATAGGCCGTCTGCAGCGCCAGCACCAACATGCTGAACACGTCTTCCCAGAAGAAGGCGCGCGCGAAGAGGTACTTGCCAAACACCTCCTTCTCCCAGATCGAGCCGGTGATCATGATGAGATAGAGCAGGAAGGTTTTCGCCAGGATCGACGCCGTCGCGAGTTCGTAGCCGTGTCCCGTCATCAGGAATCGGATGACTAGCCCTAGGCTGATCGCGAAGACGACGAACTGAAGCGGTGCGAGAATTGCTTGGACCAAAGTCCAAGGCGACGCGTCGCGCTTGGCGCGTTCTTCCGGGGTGTAGAGCGCGGCCTTTCCGGCATCGCTCTTCTCGCGAGATTCAATGTGCGACCCAACGTGCGACGGCCATGGGCAGGGCGCAATCGAGTCGATCCAGTGATCGAAGAAATTCGCTGGTCGTTGGGCGTTATCGTTGCCCTGTCTGGAAATGCGAAGACTGCCGCCTCCGGAATGCGGTCGTTTTTCGTGCACCGCCGACCTCCCGAACAATCGCGTTTGAGAAGCGTATCCGGGCGCGGAGAGTTGTCAAGGAAGTGGAACGTCCAAATATTTTGACAGATGCTCCATTTTGACGAAATTAATGCTCGCCATGCGTCATTAAGTCTGCTTACCCTTAAAAACCGAGAACGAAGATCTCCAGCTGACGGGGGCGGGTGTCTTGGGAGGGAAACGCCTGCCTTGGGTTCCTTAACGGGGCCCCGTGTGCAGGAGCAGCGCGGCGCGGAGCTGCGCGAGTAGGGACACTCCGCAAGAAGAAGGTGCCCTGCATGGCAAGCCTTCCGCAGTCGCCCGCATTCGATCTGTGCGGGGAAGAACCTTATCGGATCGGGTCCGCGGACGGGCGCGATCGGCAGGGCAGGCGCTCTCGGAGCCGCGCTCAATCTCAGCGCGAAAAATCGGATCAGCTGGCGCGCCTCGTCGAGGGAGAGATTATCCCGCGGCTGATGCTCGTTCACGGCCAGACCGGGCGTGACGCAGAGCCTCGCGACGTCCGTGAGCTGGGCCCGGAAACCACTGAAAAATTTGCACTTTATACCCTTTCCTAGGTCACGAGTCGCTGCTGGCCATTATTGGCGGGCTGCTGCAGCAGGGCGTCTCGATGGAGGCCATCTACCTCGATCTGCTTGGTCCCACGGCGCGCCGTTTGGGCGATTTCTGGAGCGACGACCAGGTCTCGTTCGCGGACGTCACCATCGCGCTTGGCAAGTTGCAGCAAGTGGTCCGCGAGCTCAGCCTGCATGGTCCGGTTGACGAAGGGGCGGCGTCCAATGGTCGGGCGGCTCTGTTTGCGCCGGCGCCGGGTGAGCAGCACACATTCGGCATCGTCATCATCGAAGAGATGTTTCGCCGCTCCGGGTGGCGGACGTGGACCGAATTGTCTGGCGAAGTTGCGGAAATTACAGGCGCCGTGCACGCCCACCGCTTCGATATCTTCGGCATGACGGCGAGTTCAGACGACCGGCTTGATCAAATTGCGCCAATGATTATGTCAATCAGACGAGCGTCAAGGAATCGCGACATAAGCGTGATAGTTGGCGGGCTGCTCTTTTTGGAGCGACCGGAACTCGTGGCGAAAATCGGTGCGGACGCCATGGCGTCCGATGCCAGTGAGGCTGTGCTGACGGCTGAAGTGGCAGTGAGGCAGCTCGCACACCGCTAATCTGTGGCGGCGCCGGAAGAAAGGCGAGTGCGACTTCCTATGTCTATCCATACGTCTCCAGCGGATCGCATCGAGCCAAGATTCGCGCGAAACCTGTTAGGCGCTTTGGATGGCAAGGTGGCGGCGAAAGTCGTCGCGGCGGGCGGCGATGTCGCGATGGTCATCGATCGGGGCGGCTTCATCAGAGATATGGCGGTCAATAATCGCGACATGGTCAATGACGGCTTCGAAGGCTGGCTTGATCGTCGTTGGGCCGACACCGTAACCAGCGATAGCCGGCAAAAAATCGAAGAGATGCTCCGCGACGCCGCAAACGACAGTGGCTCGCGCTGGCGCGAGATCAACCACCAAACAGCTGGCGGCGCGTCGGTTGCAGTCCGCTATATCGCCGTCAATGCTGGCGACGATGGACGCGTGATCGCGATCGGGCGCGATCATCGCGCCACGGCCGAGATGCAACAGCGCCTGATTCAGGCGCAGCAGACGATGGAGCGCGATTATACGCGCCTGCGCGAGGCTGAGTCGCGCTATCGGCTTTTGTTTCAGCTGGCGTCGGAAGCGGTGATCGTAATCGATGCCGCCACGCGCAAGATCATCGAGGCGAATCCGGCGGCCGAGCGGCTGATCGGCGGCGGCGCAGCACCTCTTATCGGACGTGCCTTTTCATCTGCATTTGATGGCGGATCGCGCGACGCCGCGGTGTCTTTGCTGGCCATGGCCCATGGTGGCGGAAACCTCACCGCGCAAGCCACACTTCAGAGTGACGGCCGCTCCTTCAACGTCGCCGCGTCGCTGTTTCGGCAAGACCGCGCCTCGCTGTTTCTGGTTCGGTTGAGCGCGCGCGATCAGGAGATGGCGCAGGTGCCGGAATCGGCGCAGCGCCTGCTGGATGTGCTTGAGCGCATCCCCGACGCGTTTGTGGTGACCGACGAGAACTTGCGCATCCTCGCCGAGAACAACGCCTTTCTCGAAATCACGCGACTTGCCAGCAAAGAGCAGGCGCAGGGGCAATCCCTGGAGAGTTTTCTCGGTCGCCCCGAAATCGATCGAAACATTCTTGTCTCGAGTTTGCGTCAGCACGGCTCGTTGAAGAATTTCGCCACGATCCTGCGCAACCGCCTTGGCGAGCAGGAGGATGTCGAAGTCTCAGCGGTGCATGTCGCCGACGGCGCCCAGCCATGCTTTGGCTTCTCCATTCGGAGCGGCGTCCGCACGCCGGCCACACGCGCGCAGGTGGCGGGCGAACTGCCGCGCTCCGTCGAACAACTGTCACATCTGGTTGGGCGCGTGACGCTGAAGGAATTGGTGCGCGAGACGACTGACCTTGTGGAGCGGCTCTGCATCGAAGCGGCGCTCGAACTCACCGGCAACAACCGCGCATCGGCCGCGGAAGTCCTCGGTCTGAGCCGTCAAAGCCTCTATTCCAAGCTGCACCGCTATGGCCTTGGCGATTTAAACACCAACGACTGACTCGACCGTCAACTTTAATTGACAGTGTAAAGTGTCAATTATAGCGTTGGACAATGGCTTCCTCCTCTGCCGCTGCGACGCTCCGAACGTTCCCCGCGCCAAGCGCCGTGCTGGAGCTGTTCAAACCCATCACTTGGTTTCCGCCGATGTGGGCGTTTGGCTGCGGCGTCATTTCGTCGGGCGCCAATCTCGGGGAGCGCTGGCCGATGGCGTTGGCCGGCATCGTCCTGGCCGGGCCGCTCATTTGCGCCACCAGCCAAGCGGTCAACGATTGGTACGATCGTCACGTCGACGCCATCAACGAACCCAACCGCCCAATTCCCTCCGGGCGCATTCCCGGGCGCTGGGGGCTCTGGATCGCCATTGGTTGGACGATCGTGTCGATGCTCTGGGCGCTCGCGCTGGGCCCATGGGTGTTCGGCGCCGCAGTCGTCGGCATGGTGCTGGCCTGGATTTATAGCGCACCACCTTTGCGCTTGAAGCAAAGCGGGTGGTGGGGCCCGGCCGCGTGCGCGCTCTCTTATGAGGGCATCACCTGGTTTACCGGCGCTGCCGTCATGCTGGCGGCGCTGCCCAATCCGCAAATCCTGATCATCGCCGCGCTCTATAGCTTCGGCGCGCACGGCATCATGGTGCTCAACGACTTCAAAGCGATCGAAGGCGATCGCCAGACCGGCGTGCGCTCACTGCCGGTGCAATTGGGTGTCGAGAAGGCCGCCAAGCTCGCCTGCGCCGTCATGCTCGCGCCGCAAGCGGTGGTGATCGTTTTGTTGCTGGCCTGGGGCCAACCTTTGCACGCCATTGCTGTCACGGTCTCGTTCGGCATCCAGATTTATCTGATGGCGCGGCTCATCACCGATCCGCGCAAGCTCGCGCCGTGGTTCAACGGCACGGGCGTTCTTCTTTACGTCTTGGGCATGCTTGTCAGCGCGTTTGCGCTCGGCGGCCTCACCGGAGCCGGCTCGTGAAAAATCAGCATCTGAGTTGGTTTGGCATTGTTCGCCTTGGCCTCGTGCAGAGCGCGTTGGGCGCCATCGTCGTGCTCACGACCTCCACGCTGAACCGCGTCATGGTGGTCGAGTACGCGCTGCCGGCAATGCTGCCCGCGGCGCTTGTCGCTTGGCATTACGCCATTCAACTCTCGCGCCCGCGTTGGGGTTATGGCTCGGATATGGGCCATCGCCGCACGCCGTGGATCATTGGCGGCATGGGCGTGCTCTGCCTCGGCGGTGTGTTGGCCACGGACGCGACTTTGCTCACGGCGACGTCGCCAGTGCTTGGCATTTTGCTTGGCGTACTCGCTTTCACCATGATCGGCGCGGGCGTTGGCGCGAGCGGCACCTCGCTGCTTGCCTTGCTCGCAACGCGCACCGCGCCGCAGCGTCGCCCAGCCGCCGCCGCGACCACATGGATCATGATGATCGTCGGCATCGTCATCACGGCTGGCGTCGCCGGCTCGCTGCTCGATCCATTTTCACCGCAGCGCCTAGCGTTCGTTGCAACCGGCGTCGCAGGCGTCGCCTTCCTCGTGACACTCGTTGCCGTCTGGGGCGTAGAGCGCGAGCCCGAGCGTCAGCCGGAGACGCAAGAACAGAAACCGCCATTCGCTCAAGTGCTCCGCGAAATCTGGGCTGAGCCCATGTCGCGGCGCTTCACGATTTTCGTGTTCATCTCGATGCTGGCTTACAGCGCGCAAGACCTCATTCTCGAACCGTTCGCCGGTCTCGTCTTCGGCATGACGCCTGGTCAGTCGACGCAAATGGCCGGCATCCAGCATGGCGGCGTTTTGCTCGGCATGATTCTGGTCGGCGTGTGCGGCGCGCGTTTTGGCGACAAGAAGCGCGCCTGGATGCGGCAATGGACAATCGCCGGCTGCATCGGCTCCGCGCTGGCGCTCGGCGCTCTATCGTGCGCGGCTCTCGTGGGCCCGGCTTGGCCGCTGCAGCCGACTGTGTTTGTGCTTGGCTTTGCCAACGGCGTCTTCGCCGTCTCCGCCATTGGCTCGATGATGGGTTTGGCGGGAGAAGGGCGGAGCGCGCGTGAAGGCGTGCGCATGGGTGTATGGGGTGCGGCGCAAGCCATCGCGTTTGCCTGCGGCGGCTTTGCAGGCGCTGCCGGCGTCGATGCGTTGCGCGCGCTGCTGCCTGACACATCGAGCGCTTTCGGTATCGTGTTTTCGCTGGAAGCGGCGCTCTTCCTCTTTGCCGCCATTCTTGCCGGACGCCTTGAATTGATCGCCGCACCGACGCCACGCGTCGAGAACGCCAACGCGCTTGAAGGAGCACGCTCATGACCACGAAGCTGACTTATGACGCAGTGGTTGTCGGCGGCGGCCCTGCGGGCGCGACAGCAGCGACCGATCTCGCGTCGGCGGGCTATTCCGTGTTGTTGCTCGATCGCGCCGGGCGCATCAAGCCTTGCGGCGGCGCCATCCCGCCGCGCCTCATTCGCGACTTTGAAATCCCGGATCACCTCTTGGTCGCACGCGCGACCTCGGCGCGCATGGTGGCGCCGTCCGAGCGGGAAGTGGACATGCCGATCGAGGGCGGTTTTGTCGGCATGGTCGACCGCGAGCATTTCGACGAATGGCTGCGCGAACGCGCCGCCGGCGCAGGCGCTGAACGTCACGCCGGTTCGTTCCTGCGCATTGAGCATGACGATGATGGCGTTTCCGTCGTGTGCTACCACGATAAGGATACCGACAAAGACGCTGTGCGCCGCGTGCGCGCGCGCGTGATCATCGGCGCAGACGGCGCGCGCTCGAAAGTCGCGCAGCAAACTGTGAAAGGCGCCGACCGCATGCCTTGCGTGTTTGCCTACCACGAAATCATTCGCTCGCCGCCGCAAGGCTTCGCCGATTTCGACGGTCGCCGCTGCGATGTCTATTATCAAGGCAAGCTCTCGCCTGACTTTTATGCGTGGATTTTCCCGCATGGCGACACCGCCAGCATTGGCGTCGGCTCGGCCAACAAAGGCTTCTCTCTGCGCGGCGCCGTGACCGCCTTGCGCGAAAGCTCTGGCCTCACTGATTGTGAAACTATCCGGACGGAAGGCGCGCCGATTCCGTTAAAGCCGCTGCCCCGTTGGGATAATGGCCGCGACGTCGTGTTGGCGGGCGACGCCTCCGGCGTGGTGGCGCCAGCTTCTGGCGAGGGGATCTACTACGCCATGATCGGCGGACGCGTCGCGGCTGAAGCAGCGGATGCGTTCCTAAGCACTGGCAAGGCGCAAAGCCTCGCCAGCGCGCGAAAGACGTTCATGCGAGACCACGGCCAAGTGTTCTGGATTCTCGGCATCATGCAGCATTTTTGGTACCGCAGCGACAAACGCCGCGAGCGCTTCGTCTCCATGTGCAGCGATCCAGATGTGCAGCGCCTCACGTGGCAAGCCTACATGAACAAGGAATTGGTGCGCGCCGATCCGGCCGCGCACATGCGCATCTTCATGAAGGACATGGGACATTTGCTCGGCGTGTCGCCGACGTGAACTGGAAGCGGTCGCGCCCGATCGCGGTTGCGGCTGCGGCGGCTGTGTTTGTCGGCGTGCTCGGCAGCACGGTCACTGATCTGGGGCCTTGGTACCAAGGTTTGGAGAAACCGGATTGGCAGCCGCCGGGGCCGGCCTTTGGCGCCATTTGGACAGCCATCTATGCGCTTACAGCAGCGGCCGCCGTATTCACGTGGCGGCGCGCGCCACGCGGCGCCGAGCGCGAATGGCTGATTGGTCTGTTTGCGCTGAACGGTTTTCTCAATCTGCTTTGGAGCTTGCTGTTCTTCCGTTTGCAGCGGCCGGATTGGTCGTTGATTGAGGTCGTCGCGCTTTGGCTTTCGATTGTCGCGTTGATCATATTTACGGCCCGGCATTCGCGTCTCGCTGGCGTTTTGCTGACGCCATATCTGATCTGGGTGTCGTTGGCCGCCGTACTCAATTATGAGGTTGTTCGTTTGAACGGGCCGTTCGGCTGATCGCAAGCGGAGCAGCGCGCCGTGCAGGAATTCGTACTCAGCGGCCGCGCGGTGGATTTGGTTCTGCTGGTGATCGCGATCGAGTTCATCGTGCTCGTGACATTGGCGCGCGGTCGCCGGAAGCGCGCCGCGGTGGATTGGTTTTTTGCGCTGATGCCTGGCGCGATGTTGCTGCTGGCGTTGAGAGCGGCTTTGGTTGGAGCGGGTTGGCCATGGGTAGCGTTGTTGATCGCCGCGTCGTTTCCGTTTCACCTGATCGATCTCATGCGCCGGCGGTGAGCGCGCTCCCTTCGGGCGAGCCGCAGATCGAGCGCTTCCTGCTCGGCCGCTCGCGCGCCGAAGGCGTGTTTCAGGATTTCACCGGCCGCATCCGTCGACGCTTCGCGATTCAGTTGGATGGCCGCTTGGATGATGGCGCCTTGGTCCTGACCGAAGATTTCCTGTTCGACGATGGCGCCGCCGAGCAGCGCGTGTGGCGCATCACCCCGGTTGGCGCGAGCAACTACACCGCCGACGCCGATGATATGATCGGCGTTGCGCGCGGCAAAGTCAGCGGCGGCGTGCTGCGCTGGTCGTATCTCTTTTCACTCAAACTGGGCGCACGGCGCATGCGCGTGCGCTTCCACGATACATTCGTGCAGACGGCGGACGACACGCTGTTGAACGTCGCCCGCGTCACCAAGTTCGGATTTGAACTCGGCCGCAGCACCATCATTTTCCGCCGCGAGCTCTGAATACGACAAGGCCGCCGAAGCATCGCTTCGACGGCCTTGAGGTCAGTTGCTAACGAGGAAATGTTATTCCGCGTTGGCCTTCAGATAAGCGATCACGTCAGCGCGTTGTTGCGGGTTACGCAGGCCGACGAACGCCATGATCGTGCCCGGAATTCTGGCGCGCGGATTTTCGAGATAAGTGAACAGCTCTTGTTCGGTCCAGACGATGTCTGACGACTGGTTCGCCGCCGAATAGCGGAAGCCGGGGATGGTTCCCGATTCACGGCCGACGATGCCATAGAGCGACGGGCCAACCCGGTTCACGCCTTGCTCTGGCGAATGGCACGTGGCGCACTGCGCGAAGATGCGCTGACCGCGCGCCGTGTCGCCGGAGAGTTGCGCGCCGCTGGCGTCGGTGATGTTCAACGCGATCAAGGTGGCGGCAGGCGGGCCAGCTGGCGCTTCAGCAGCAGGCGCTTCGGCGGCGGGCGCCTCGGCTGTCTCGGTCGCTGGCGCCTCGGCAGTATTTTCTGCAGGCGGAGAACACGCCGCAGCAGCGAGCACCAAGCCAAGCGCTGCAGCACCAATCAATGAACGCATCAAAGCTCCTCCCGAAGAGTCTAAATTTCGCGCCACTCCGACGCCCGACCGGCCCAACTGTCAAGAAATTTCGACAACGGCTTTCGTCAAGGATGCACTCCCAAGAGTTAGCGCCAGTACGTACTTACGTTTAAACTGGTCTTTAGTTCACTTCATGGCGGCCGCTGGCGAGCGCCTCGAAAAAGTGCTCGCTTTTGTGCGCTGCAGCGAAAACCTGAAAGCGATCGGCCGCTACGGAAAGCTCATGGTCGGCCCGGTGGATGATATACCACTGGCGGACGATCGGGGTGCCGCGGGCATCGAGCGCTACGAGCTTTCCCTCCGCCAATTCCGACGCACAAGTGTGGGCGGAGATGAGGGCAATGCCCAAGCCCGCCATCACAGCCTGCTTGATCGTTTCGTTGGTGCCCATATCGACCACTTGCACCGGCCGCTCGCCGCCGACGCGGTCCAGAAAGCGGCTCATGAGCATTCGCGTGCCTGAGCCTTCCTCGCGCGCCAGAAAGGTCTCTTGTTGCAGTTCGGCGTGCGCGATGTCGGCGCGGCCGGCGAGCCGGTGATCGGGGGGCGCGATCAGAACATGCGGGTGATCGCCCAATTCCTCGCGGATTACAGGCAAGTCCTCGGGGGGGCGGCCCATAATGCAGAGGTCGAAATTGCGCTGTCTCAGCCCCGCGAGGATCTCGCCCCGATTGCCGATGACGAGTTTGACGACAATGCCGGGATGGGCCCGTTGGAACGCGGCAACGATACGCGGGGCAAAATACTTGCCGGTGCTGACAACACCCAGCCGCAGCAAGCCGACCGCGCCAGTGTGGAGCGCGCCGACGCGGTCGCCGAGGCGGTCAAGCACGCCCTCCATCTCATGGGCGGCCTGCAGGACTTCGCTCCCCAGCGCCGTCGGCTCGAACCCGCCCGCGGTGCGTTCGAGCACCTCGCCGCCGGCCTGTTTTGAGAGCAATTTCAGCTGGATGGAGATCGCTGGCGGGGTGACGTGCAGCGCTTTGGCCGCCGCCGTGATCGATCCGAGCCGCACCGTGGCTGTCAGCGCCCGCAGCTGGCGCAGGGAGAGGCCGCGAAGGTCTGACATTTAGTTTTCCTTTCGGTGTCATCGTTCTTTTAACATTTTCTTTTCTTCGTGACCTTGCAAGGCTTTCCACCGACCGGACGCTTGGCCCGGCTCGGGGGATGCGCCCATGGTCGTCAGAAAAGGGGAGATGCCGCCCCCCTCGGACGACCTCGGCGCTGTTCTGATCGGCTGGGCTGGCGCTGATCGCCGCCGCGGCGACGTGGCCGAGGTGGTTGTGGGTCTTGCTTCCGGGGCAAGGCGGCTGGCGGCGATATTGGCCCGTGGGGGCCTAGACGGCGATATCGCCGGCGCGACCGGCGCAAAGAATGCCGACGGCGACGTTCAAAAAACCATCGATGTTGTCGCCAACGATGTTTTCATTGTCGCGCTGAAGCACACGCCGACGGCCTTTCTCGCATCCGAGGAAAGCGACGCGCCGATCGCGTTGCGCGAGGCGGGTAGTTTGGCCGTCGCTATCGATCCGCTCGATGGCTCCGCCAATGTCGGCGTCAACCTCACGGTCGGCGCGATCTTTTCCGTCCTTCCCGCAGCGGAGACGGCCGAACGCTCCTTTCTGCGTCCCTGCGCCGATCAACTTGCCGCCGGCTATTTCCTGTTCGGAAGCAGCACGCTGCTGGTGCTGACGCTCGGCGCCGGCGTCGATCTCTTCGTGCTCGATCCCGATGATCAGATGTTCAAGCGCGCTGTCGCCGGTGTTCGCGTGCCTGAGGCGGCCGACATCGCCATCAACATGTCGAACCGCCGCCATTGGCCTACGTCAATCCGCACCTTCGTGGATGACTGCATCGAAGGGGCCGGTGGTCCGCGTGGCGCGGATTGCTACGCCCGTTGGCTCGCTGTGATGGTGGCCGAAGCGCATCGCATCCTGTTGCGCGGCGGCGCTTATCTTTATCCCGCCGACGCGCGTCCCGGTTTTGAGCACGGCAGACTGCGGCTGCTCTACGAAGCCGCGCCGATCTCGATGCTGATGGAGCAGGCCGGCGGCGCCGCCACCGATGGACAGGCGCGCATCTTGGAGAAGACCCCAGCCAGCCTGCACGAGCGCACGCCCTTCGTGTTCGGCTCGGCGAAGGCGGTCGAAGCGATCCGGCACTATCACGTCGACCCCGGCTACGCACACACGTCCGCGCCGCTGTTTCAGCAGCGCGGCCTCTTTAAGTCGTGAGGCGGCGATGTCGGTGAACCATCCCGTCATTTCGGTCGTGGGCTCCTCCGGCGCGGGGACGAGCACCGTCAAGCACACGTTCGATCAGATCTTCCGGCGTGAAGGCATCAAGGCCGCGTCGATCGAGGGCGATGCGTTTCACCGCTACAACCGCGCAGACATGAAAGCCGAACTCGCCCGCCGCTTGAGTGAAGGCGATCCGACCTTCAGCCACTTTTCGATCGAAGCCAACATTCTTGATGAGTTGGCTGCGCAGTTCAAAACCTACGGCGAAACCGGTCGCGCGCGCACGCGCCGCTACATCCATGATGAAGCTGAGGCAAAAGCGTCCGGCGTTCCGCCCGGCAATTTCACCGAATGGGAAGAGTTCGGCGACGGCACCGATCTGCTCTTCTACGAGGGCTTGCACGGCGCGCTGAAGACTGACGAAATCAACATTGCCGATCATGCCGATCTCAAAATCGGCGTCGTGCCCGTCATCAATCTGGAATGGATCCAGAAGATGCACCGCGACCGCGCCTCGCGCGGTTACACGACCGAGGCCGTCACCGACACGATCCTCCGGCGCATGCACGCCTACGTGCACGTGATCTGCCCGCAATTCAGCCACACCGATATCAATTTTCAGCGCGTGCCGATCGTCGACACGTCAAATCCGTTCATCGCGCGTTGGATTCCGACGGTGGGCGAAAGCCTCGTCGTCATCCGTTTCCGCGATCCGCGCGGGATCGATTTCCCCTACCTCGTGGCGATGATCAACGGAAGCTGGATGAGCCGCGCCAACTCGATCGTCATCCCCGGCGACAAGCTCGATCTGGCGATGCAGCTGGTGCTTACGCCGCTGATCCTGCGCCTAGTCGATCGCAAACGGAGGGCGGCAGGCTGATGCGCAACATCGAAGAAGGGAGGGCGCCATGGCGCGCATAACATTGCGGCAGCTGCTCGATCACGCCGCCGAGCGCGGCTATGGCGTGCCAGCGTTCAACGTCAACAATATGGAGCAGGGGCTGGCGATCATGGAGGCCGCGCGGGCCTGCGCGGCGCCGGTAATCATTCAAGCCTCGCGCGGCGCGCGCTCTTACGCCGGCGACATCATGCTGTCGAAGATGATCGATGCGCTGGTGGAGATGTATCCGGAAATCCCGCTCTGCCTGCATCAGGATCACGGCAATAGCGACGCAACGTGTCTCACCGCCATCCAGCACGGCTTCACCAGCGTGATGATGGACGGCTCGTTGCTGGCCGATGCGAAGACGCCTGCGTCGTACGAATACAACGTCGAGATCACAGCACGCGTCGCCGCGATGGCGCATGCGGTTGGCGCTTCGGTCGAGGGCGAACTCGGCGTGCTCGGCAGCTTAGAGACCGGTATGGGCGAAGCTGAGGACGGCCACGGCGCCGAAGGAAAAATCTCGCACGATCTCTTGCTCACCGATCCGGACCAAGCCGTTGATTTCGTCGCCAAAACCAAAGTCGATGCCCTCGCCATCGCTATGGGCACCAGCCACGGCGCTTACAAGTTCAGCCGCAAGCCCGATGGCGACATCCTCGCCATGCACGTGATCGAAGCCATCCACGCCAAGCTGCCAAACACGCATTTGGTGATGCACGGCTCGTCGTCGGTGCCGCAAGAGTTGCAGGACATCATCAACAAGAACGGCGGAGTGATGCCACAGACGTACGGCGTGCCGGTCGAGGAAATCGAGCGCGGCATTCGCTCTGGCGTGCGCAAGGTCAATATCGACACGGACTGCCGCATGGCGATGACGGCGCAGTTCCGAAAGCTCGCGACCGAGAAGCCCGACGAGTTCGATCCGCGCAAATTCCTGAAGCCGGCGATGGACGCGATGCGCGATCTTTGCCGCGACCGCTTCGAACGCTTCGGCGCCGCCGGCAACGCCGAGAAGATCAATCCACTGCCGATGAGCGCGATGGCCAAACGCTACGCCAGCGGCGCGCTCGATCCCACCATCGCCGCTCCACAAGCCGCCTAAGTTCAACTCTAGCCGAAAGCGACGTCCATGCCCGACACTGCTGCGAAGAAGCCATCCGGCGCCGAGCGCTACAAAGCCGGCGTGATGGAATACAAGAAGATGGGCTATTGGGAGCCCGACTACCAACCCAAGGACACCGATCTTATCGCGATGTTTCGCGTGACGCCGCAGGAAGGCGTCGATCCGGTGGAGGCGTCGGCGGCGGTCGCCGGCGAAAGTTCGACGGCGACCTGGACCGTGGTGTGGACTGATCGGCTCACCGCTTGCGAAGTCTATCGCGCCAAGTGCTACCGCGTCGACGCGGTGCCGAACACCGGTGAGGGCACGAAAACCGAGGCGCAATACTTCGCCTACATCGCCTACGATCTCGACCTGTTCGAGCCAGGTTCGATCGCTAACCTCACAGCTTCGATCATCGGCAACGTGTTCGGCTTCAAAGCCGTGAAAGCGCTGCGGCTGGAGGATATGCGCATCCCCGTCGCTTATCTGAAAACCTTTCAGGGCCCGGCGACCGGCGTCGTCGTCGAGCGCGAGCGGCTCGACAAGTTCGGTCGTCCGCTACTCGGCGCGACAACCAAACCAAAGCTCGGCCTCTCAGGCCGCAACTATGGCCGCGTCGTCTATGAGGCGCTGAAGGGCGGGCTCGATTTCGTCAAGGACGACGAGAACATCAACTCGCAGCCCTTCATGCATTGGCGCGATCGCTTCTTGTACGTGATGGAAGCGGTAAACAAAGCCTCGGCCGCGACCGGCGAAGTCAAAGGCCACTATCTCAATGTCACCGCCGGCACGATGGAGGAGATGTACGAGCGCGCTGAGTTCGCCAAGCAATTGGGCTCGGTCATCATCATGATCGACCTGGTGATCGGCTATACGGCGATCCAGTCGATGGCCAAGTGGGCGCGCAAGAACGATATGATCCTGCACCTGCACCGCGCGGGCAATTCGACCTACTCGCGCCAGAAGAACCACGGCATGAATTTCCGCGTCATCTGCAAATGGATGCGGATGGCCGGGGTCGATCACATCCACGCAGGAACGGTCGTCGGCAAGCTCGAAGGCGATCCGCTGATGATCAAGGGCTTCTACGACACGTTGCTGTCGGAGAAGACTCCGGTGAGCTTGGAGCACGGGCTCTTCTTCGAGCAGGATTGGGGATCGCTGAATAAAGTGATGCCGGTGGCCTCAGGCGGCATCCATGCCGGCCAGATGCACCAGCTCATCCACTATCTGGGCGAAGACGTCGTGCTGCAATTCGGCGGCGGCACCATCGGCCACCCGCAAGGCATTCAAGCCGGCGCGACGGCGAACCGCGTTGCCCTCGAAGCCATGATCATGGCCCGCAATGAAGGCCGCGATTATCTGAACGAAGGTCCGGAAATTCTGCAGGAAGCCGCGAAATGGTGCGGCCCGCTCCGCGCCGCGCTCGATACCTGGAAGGACATCACCTTCAACTACGAATCCACCGACACGGCCGACTTTACGCCGACCGCGACAGTGAGCTGAGAGGAATCACGACGATGATGAGCAATCACGGCGCCCGGATCACGCAGGGCCAATTCTCCTATCTGCCGGACCTCACGGACGTGCAGATCAAAGCGCAGATCGCATACGCTCTCGATAAGGGTTGGGCGGTAAGCGTCGAGTACACGGACGATCCGCATCCGCGGAACACCTATTGGGAGCTCTACGGCAACCCGATGTTCGACCTGAAGGACCCGGCCGGAATTCTCACCGAGATCAACGCCTGCCGGAAGACCTTTCCAAATCACTACATCCGCGTGATGGCCTTCGACGCGACCAAGGGCTGGGAAAGCCCGCGCATGTCTTACATCGTCAATCGCCCCAAGGACGAGCCGGGCTTCGTCGTTGAACGCATCGAGCGCGACGGACGCAGCCAAGGCTACACCATTCGTTCCTACGCAACGATGAAACCGGAGGGCAAGCGCTACCCGTGACGTCCGAGCCTGCCGCCGTTGACTTGCACGCCGAATACGCCGCGTCCGGCGTCGGCGAGGTGCTGGACGAACTCGACCGCGCGCTGATTGGGCTGGCGCCGGTGAAGAAGCGCGTGCGCGAGATGGCGGCGTTGCTGCTGGTTGAGCGCGCGCGCAAGAGCATGGGGCTGACGCAAGCCGCGCCGACGCTGCACATGAGCTTCACCGGCAATCCCGGCACCGGCAAAACCACTGTCGCGCTCAAGATGGCCAACTTGCTTCATAAGCTTGGCTATGTCCGCAAGGGTCACCTCGTCACCGTCACCCGCGACGATCTCGTCGGGCAGTACGTGGGCCACACCGCGCCGAAAACCAAAGAAGTGCTGAAACGCGCCATGGGCGGCGTGCTGTTCATTGATGAAGCCTACTATCTCTATCGTCCCGAGAACGAGCGCGACTATGGCCAGGAAGCGATCGAGATCCTGCTGCAAGTTATGGAGAACCAGCGCGAAGACTTGGTGGTCATTCTTGCCGGATACGCTGATCGCATGGACACGTTCTTCTCCAGCAATCCAGGCTTCCGATCCCGCATCGCCCACCACATCGATTTCCCGGATTTCTCCGACCACGAACTGTTCCAAATCGCGGGCTTCATTTTGGAGGAGCAGAACTACGCGCTGTCTTCCAGCGGCGCGGATGCGCTGCGCGACTACATCGCCCAGCGCCGCGCGCAGCCCCACTTCGCCAACGCCCGCTCCATCCGTAACGCGATAGATCGCGCGCGGCTGCGCCAAGCGAACCGTTTGTTTGAAGCCGCGTCAGGCCCGCTCGACGCCGCGGCGTTGTCAACACTCGACGGCGAAGATTTCCGCGCCAGCCGCGTCTTCAGCGGCGGCCTCGCCAGTGACAAGAAGCGAGCCGATCCGTGATCAAGGCCATCATCTTCGACCTCGACGGCACGCTGATTGACGGCGGCGAAGATTTGCATGCCGCCGTCAATCTGCTCTTTGCGGAAGATGGCATCGCGCCGATCAGCCTGCGAGCCGTGGAGAGTTTCATCGGCGATGGCATCGGCGCGCTCGTGGCGCGGAGTTATCTCCACGCCGGCGTCGCGCCCGAAAATCTTGCCGAGCGCATCGAACAGTTCAAACGTATCTATGCCGCGCAAGGTTATCCGCTCACGCGGCTCTTTCCCGGCGTCTTCGCCGCTCTGCGCGATCTCGCCAGCCGCTATCAATTGGGCCTGTGCACCAATAAGGACCAAGCCCACGCGCGCGCCATCCTGCAAAAACTCGGCATCGCCGAGTTCTTCAGCATGCTGGTCGGCGGCGACACGCTCTCGGTGCGCAAGCCCGATCCGCGCGTGCTGGTCAGCGCCGCCCATGGCTGCGGCGCTGGCATCGATGAGATCATCTATGTTGGCGATGGCGAAGTCGATATGGCTTTGAGCAAAGCGACGGGCGCGATGTTCTTTCTCTACTCGGAAGGCTATCGCACCGAGCCGCTCCATGCTCTCGCTCACGCGGCGTCATTCTCCGACTATGCGCAACTGCCCGCGCTGGTGCGTCTCGCCGAGGAGGGGAACCTGCCCGCGCGCGCAAACCAAGAGTAGCGCCAGCGCCGTCCTTGCCGCACACTTTAGCGAACGGATAAGGATGGCCGATGCGCCGCTGGTGGATCTTGGGTGTGATGGTCGCGATGATGGGATTGATGTCGTGCGCGCCGTTCAGCCGCGACATCCCGTACGCGACACTCGAAAGCCGCTACGCCAACGGCGCATCGCAGTACATGGACTTATCCGAGGGCGTGCGCATGCACTATCGCGTGCACGGCCCCGAAGCGGCGCCGGTGCTCGTGCTGGTGCATGGCTTTGGCGCTTCAGTGCACACGTGGGAGCCATGGGTCGAGCGGCTGCAAATCCACTATCGCATCATCAGCGTGGACTTGCCCGGCCACGGCCTCACGCGCGCGCCGTCCGGCCACAGCTTCTCCGCCGGCTCTAACGCGCAGCTGATCGAGGAACTCACGCAGCGGCTTAACGTGCGACGCTTAACGTTGGTCGGGCACTCCATGGGCGGCGCCGTTGCTGTGCGCTACGCGTTGGCGCATCCGGAGAAACTTGACGGCTTAGTGCTTGTCGCCGCAGCAGCGTGGCCGCGTGAGCAGCCGCGCACCGGGCGCACGCCGCTTGCGTTTCAGCTGCTGCGCACGCCCGTCGGTCGCGCGCTCCTGCGCTACGCCAATCCGCGCCTCTTCGCTGAGCGCGGGCTTGTCTCCGCGTATCATGATCGCTCGATGGTGCGCGAGGAGATGGTGGATCGCTATGTCGATCTTGCGCGCGCGCCGGGGCATCGCGCTTTGCTTTCCTCCGATCGCAACAATCGCGGCGATCCGCCACTACGGCCCGAGGACTTCGCTGGCATCGCAACCCCGACATTGGTGATCCATGGCGAGAACGATCGCATCATCGCGGTAGAGGATAGCCGCGCGCTCGCCGCCGCGATCCCGCAGGCGCGCCTTGTGATCTATCCCGATACCGGCCACATGCCGATGGAGGAGGCGCCGGATCAGTCCGCCGCCGACCTCCGCGCCTTTCTGGAGACGCCCCGCTGAGCCGGTCAAGCGCACAAGCCTTGGAAAGCCGGCGCGGTCTCGGCTAGGCTAGGGTTCCGCACCGCCATCGTGGCGGCGCCACCCACAAAGCTCATGATCGCACCGCCTTCATCGCCGCCCAGCGTGCGCTTTCGCCTTCGCGACGCCACCGCCGACGCGCACCGCCAGCTGGAGGCGACGATGGCGCTGACCGAACGCTGCGCCGACCGCGCCGTCTATCGCATGCTGTTGGCCGACTTGTTCGGCATTTATGCGCCGCTCGAAGCCCAACTGGCGGCGGTAGCATGGGACGGCCTCGGCATCGATTTTTCAAAGCGCGCCAAAACGCAATGGCTGCGCGCTGATCTGATGGCGTTGGGCTTTTCCAGCCGCGATATCGCAGCGCTACCGCGCGCTGGCCGCTTGCCAGAAATCAAATGGCCAGCCGATGGCTTTGGCGTGCTCTACGTTCTCGAAGGCGCGAGCCTGGGCGGGCAGCTCATTCTGCGCCAGATCAAACCGGCGCTTGGCGTCACCGAAACCGCGGGCGTGCGTTTCTTCGCCAGCTACGGCGCCGATGTCGGCGAGTACTGGCGCAGCTTCACCGCCGCGATGGCGGTCTATGGCGCGAACGAAGAGCGCGCACAGGCGATGGAGCGCGCCGCGCTCGCCTCGTTCGAATGCTTCCAGCAATGGATGAACGAACGCGCGCCGCGCGTCACCGAAGGTGCTGCCCATGTCCGTTGAGCCCGTCGCCTTCGGCCGCGCGACGGTGTCGGACTGCGATCGCGAGCAGATTCATATTCCGGGCTCAGTGCAGCCGCACGGCTGTCTGCTCGCCATGGCGCCCGGCGATCTGCGCGTGCTGCATGCCGGCGGTGACACCCTGGCGCTGCTTGGCGCCGCGCCCGAAGCGCTGTTGGGCACGCCGTTCAGTACGCGCGCGGGCGTAGCGATGACCGCCTTGATCCACGCCGCTGCCGCCGACGGTCCCCAAGTGCGTCGCTTGATTGCGTTCGACGCAGGCGAAGGCCGCGTGCTCGACGGCGCCCTTCACGCCAGCGACGGTTTGCTGATCCTGGAGCTTGAGCCGCCGGGGCTGTTCGCCGAAGAGCCAGCCGATCTGCTCGGGCTCGTACAGTCACTGGTACAGCGCATTCAAAATGCGGACTCGACCCAGGCGCTCTGCCAAGCTGTCACGGAAGGCGTGCGCACGGTGTGCGGTTTCGATCGCGTCATGGTCTATCGCTTCATGCAAGATGGCAGCGGCGCCGTCACGGCGGAGACGCACGCTGACGGCATGGAGCCGTATCTCGGCTTGCGCTATCCAGCGTCCGATATTCCCGCGCAAGCGCGCGAACTCTACGTGCGCAATCGCATCCGCCTAATCGCCGACGCGCGCTACACGCCAGCGCCGCTCGCGAGCGCGACGGCGGGCAAGCCGCTTGATCTAAGTTTGAGCGTGCTGCGCAGCGTCTCGCCGATCCATCTTGAGTATCTGGCGAACATGGGTGTGGCGGCGTCAATGTCGCTTTCGATTGTGATCGAAGGCAAATTGTGGGGGCTGATTGCGTGCCACCATCGCACGCCGCGCTTCGTATCGCCGAAGATGCGAACTGCGCTGGAGCTGTTCAGCCAAATCATCTCGTTTCAACTGGAAACCAAATCTGCAGCCGAGGATTACGCCGTGCGCCTGCGTAGCAAGGTCATTCAAGAGCATCTGGTGAAGGAGCTGACGCACGAGCGCGATCTCGTCGGCGGCCTCGAACGCACTAAGCAGAATTTGCTCGAATACATTCCGGCCTCTGGCCTGGCGCTTTGGATCGACGGCGCCTTCAGCGCTGTCGGCGCCACGCCGCCCGAAGAAGAGGTGAGAGCGCTCGTCGCTTGGCTGAATGAATCGGTGACCGATGGCGTGTTTTACACGGAAAAACTCGCCGCTCACTATCCGCGCGCTGAGAAGTTCGCGGCGGTGGCGAGCGGTATTCTCGCGCTCTCGGTGTCGCGCTCGCCGCGTGATTATCTGATCTGGTTTAGGCCGGAACTGGTGCAAGTCGTGCGCTGGGCCGGCGACCCGAACAAAGCCGTGAGCAGCAAGGAAGGCCAACGCCTGTCGCCGCGCTCAAGCTTCGCCGATTGGCAAGAGCTGGTGCGCTTGCAATCAGAGCCGTGGAGCAGTGTCGATATCAAGACTAGCCAGTCGCTGCGCGTGTCATTGCTGGAAATCGTGCTCGAACACGTCGATCAGCTGGCGCGCGAACGCGAGCGCGCGCGCGTCCAACAAGAGGCGTTGCTGGCCGAATTGGATCTGCGCATCCTTCAATGGGAGCAGACAGCCGCCCAGCTCAAGGTGGAGGGCGATCGGCGCGCGGTGCTGGAGACAGAGCTCTCGCAAGTGCTGCGCCGCACCGTGGTTGAGCAAGAGTCCGAGCGCCAACGCATTGCGCGCGAACTGCACGATAGCCTCGGTCAGTATCTCACCATCATGCAGCTCGATCTCGATGGCATCGGCCGCGATGCGTCCGCGAGCGCTTCGGTCAAGGAGCGTGTCGGTCGGCTGAAGGAACTAACCGCCGATGTTGGCCAAGAAGTGGGTCACTTAGCCTGGGAAATCCGCCCGACGGCATTGGACGATCTCGGCCTTCAGACCGCTATTCAGCAATTCTTGGAAGAGTGGGCGGAGCGCTCACCGCTGCTGTTCGATCTGCACCTCGCATTGCGCGACCGGCGCCTCAGTCCCGCGATCGAGACCGCACTCTACCGTGTGTTGCAGGAAGCGATCCTCAACGTGGTCAAACATGCCGGGGCCACGCGTGTTGGCGTCATTCTGGACGCCACCGACACCGAAGCGCGCCTGATTGTCGAAGATGACGGCAAAGGCTTCGTTTGGAGCGAAACCGAGCGCGCTTCCACGCCATCGATGCGATTAGGCCTGCTCGGTATGAGAGAGCGCCTTGCGCTGTTGGGCGGAACTCTTGAGATTGAAACTTCGCCCGGAGCAGGAACGACGATCCTGATCCATGTGCCTCTCTAAGCGGACCCGGCCGTGACGACCACCTTGCTGACCAAGCCGCGCGCCGTGCGCATTCTGCTGATCGACGATCATCCCATCGTGCTGGCCGGCGTGAAGGCGTTGGTGATGACCGATCCCAATGTCGAAGTGGTGGGAGAGGCGTTCGATGGGCGCAGCGGCTTGCGGCTGGCGGCTGAATTTGCGCCTGACATCGTCGTTCTCGATATTTCGCTGCCTGATCTAAACGGCGTCAAAGTCGCCGAGCGGCTGCGCGCCGAGTGCCCAAATTGCAAGATTTTGGCGCTCACCGTGCACGAAGATCGCGGCTATTTGCGCCAGCTGCTGGAAGTCGGCATTTCCGGCTATTTGTTGAAGCGCTCGGCCACGACCGAACTCTCGCGTGCGATCGCGGCAGTCGCAGCTGGTGGGCTTTATCTCGATCCCGCTGTCGCAGGCATGGCGGTTGAAGTGAGCGCGCCGCGGCTGCCGGAAAGCACCACCGGTCGCGCTGAACTGAGCCAACGTGAAGTGGAAGTGCTGAAGCTCGCCGCCTCTGGCCACAGCAACAAGTCCGCCGCCGCGATCCTGGGCATCGGCATCAAGAGCGCTGAAACCTACAAGGCGCGCGCCATGGAGAAGCTCGGTTTCCGCACGCGCGTCGAGCTTGTGCGCTTCGCCGTCAGCGAAGGCTGGCTCAAAAGCTGACCGCCAGGGAAAACCTGACATCGGCGGATTTCCCTGTCTTCACAGGCTACTAGGTTCCAAGTGAGGGTGTGCGCTCTCCAATCTGGGCGCCGATAAAGGCTCGGCCCGCCCAAACGCCCGGGACGAGTGACGCAGAATGCCGTTCGATCAGCCCGCCGCGGTTGAGATTGACCTCATCGTTATGACGGATGATCGGGCGCATGCGCGGGACCTGTTAGCCGGGCTCGACCGCGAGCTTCACCAATACACGATCCATCAGATCTCTAAGCGGGACTCGATGGAGTCGGACTTGGAGGCGGCGATTGAGGACGCCGGTGGCAAACGCCCGGTGATCGTCTTTCTCGATTGCGAGTTTTTGAAAGGGCAGGCCGAGATGATCGCGGCGCGCCTGCTGGCGCTGAAGCGCGCACTGGCGATCGAATGTGTCGCCACGCGCCCGCCGGTCGACGGTCATCGCCGCGCGCATCTGGCCTTGCTCGGCGTCCACCTGTTTGACGGCTGGGCGCCGTCCGCTGAGATCATCCCGTTGCACTGAACGCCCGCGTAGGCTGGCGAACCCCGTTCCTGGAACCCCGATACATCGACAAACCACGCCTTAGCGCGAAGCCCGCGCCAAATAGGGGCGCGCCCTTTCCGACAGGGGGCTGCGCCGGCGGCCCTGCTGCAATTGCGAAGGCTTCCTGGGGTATGATTTTTCCCGCTGACCGCCATTTGTGCAAACCACCCGGCAAATTGGCGGTTGGCCGGCAAGTTGTTGTCATCAATCGCGCGTGTGTTGCGTAAACCGCCCGCCTGGGTATTTTGCGGGCGAACCGAAGCAGCGGGCGGCCCTCAGCGCCGCCCCGTTCGCGTTTTTGGGAGCAAAGCGTCTAACCATGAACACCACGCGCCGCCGGGTCGTCCTCGCACTCGGATCAAGCCTGCTCGTCCCGGTCTTGGCGCCCAGCGCCGCCGCCCAAACCGCTAGCCGCGCAGACCGCGCCTTTGAAGCGCTGGGCCGCCGCTACATCGATCGCGGCGCGCGTCTTAACCCGATCTCGGCGACCACGAACGGCGATCACCGCTTCGATGACCGTATCGATGATTTAAGCGCCAACGGCCGCGCCGCCGGCTTGCGCTTCTCGCGCGAAACGCTCCGCGCGTTGGAGCGCATAGATCGGACGCAACTCTCGCGCGCCAACCAGGTGGACGCAGCGCTCCTCGACAACGCCTTGCGCGCCGACATCTGGCGCACTGAGACGCTGCAAGCGTGGGCGTGGAACCCGCTCGCTTATCAATCTTCGGCAGGCGGGGCGCTTTATGGTTTGATGGCGCGGGAGTTCGCGCCGCTGCCGCAGCGTCTGGAATCGGCGACGGCGCGCATGGAGCAATTGCCGCGTCTGTTGCGTCAGGCGCGCGAAGAGCTGCGGCCCGCGCGCGTGCCGGCCCCGCATGCCGCCACCTACGCCGCGCAAAATCCAGGACTCAAATCGATCGTCACCGGCATGATCGAGCCGCATCTCGGCGTGCTCTCCGCCTCCAAGCGCGCGCGGCTCGAGCGCGCCATCGCTGCGTTCAACGTCGCTGTCGATGAGCATCAAGCTTGGATCGAAGGCACGCTCGTGCCGGCGGCGCAGGCTGAGTATCGCGTCGGCGCCGAGACATTCGACACGCAATTGCGCTTCACGTTGCAGTCGGACCTCTCACGCGCTGAAATTCGCCGCCGCGCGGAAGCCGCGGTGATCAGCGTGCGCGAGGAAATGTACCGCGTGTCGCGCCAGGCGCTCGCGGGTCGCCCGAATGCGCCTGCCATGCCGGACGCTCCGTCTCCGGAGCAGCAACAAACCGTCATCCGCGCAGCACTCGATCTCGCCGCTGACGATCGCCCGCCGCGCGATCAGTTGGTGGAAGTCGCCACGGCCGGCGTGCGCGAGGCTGACGCGTTCCTTAATGCGAACGAGATCATCACCATGCCGCCGCAGCCGGTGAGCGTGATCCTGATGCCGGAATTCCAGCGCGGCTTTGCGGTCGCCTATCTCGACGCGCCGGGGCCGCTTGAGCGCAATCTGGGCTCGTTCTACGCCGTCTCGCCGATCCCGGACGATTGGACCGAAGAGCAAACCGTCTCTTTCCTGCGCGAGTACAATAATCGCGGCATTCTCGATATCGCCGTGCACGAAAGCTCGCCGGGCCACTACGTGCAGCTGTGGCACGCCAACGCTTATCCCAGCGTGCTGCGCGCCTTGCTCGCGTCGGGCTCGTTCATCGAGGGCTGGGCCGTCTATGCAGAGGAGATGATGATCGAGCAGGGCTTCCGCGCCGGCGATCCGCTCTATCGTTTAAGCCAACTCAAGGTGCAGCTGCGCACCATCACCAACGCCATTATCGACCAGGCCATCCATGTCGATGGCATGACCCAGCAAGAGATGATGCATCTGCTCACGCAGACCGCGTTCCAGGAAGAGCGCGAAGCCGCCGGTAAGTGGCGCCGCGCGCAGCTTTCCTTCACCCAGCTCTCGACCTATTTCGTCGGCTTCCAGGAGCATCTGGAAACCCGCGTCGCCGCGCGCGCGCTCTGGGGCGCCGATTTCAATCTGAAGCGTTATCATGACGGCATCCTCGCATTCGGTTCGCCGCCCGGCCGTTACGCCCGTCAACTCCTGCTCAATGAGCCAATCCAATGATGGACCCGAAAGCCCACCCGTCGTTCGATAGCCACGAGGACGTGGTCTTCATTGGCGGCGACGCGCAAGGCTTCGCCGGCATCGTCGCCATCCACTCAACCGCCATCGGCCCCGCCGCTGGCGGTTGCCGCATCTGGGACTATGACAGCGCCGCCGACGCGCTCACCGATGCGCTGCGCCTGTCGCGCGGTATGACCTATAAAAACGCCATGGCCGAGCTGCCGCTCGGCGGCGGCAAGGCGGTGATCTACCGCATCAACACCGATCGTGTGGACGCTTTCCAAAAGTTCGGCGATGCAATCGAAAAGCTCAACGGCCGCTACATCACCGCCGAAGACGTCGGCGCCACTGTCGCCGACATGCGCGCTATCGCCAGCCGCACAACCTATGTCGCCGGCATTCCAAAAGAGCACGGCCAAGCCGGCGGCGACCCGTCGCCGCTGACAGCGCTTGGCGTTTTCGTGTCGATCGTGGCGCTGCTTGGCGGCGCCTTGCAGGGCAAGACGATCGCCGTGCAAGGGGTTGGGGCCGTCGGCTTCAATCTTTGCCGGCTGCTCAAGCAGGAGGGCGCCAAGCTCGTGGTCGCCGACGTGAACAAAGCCAACCTGCAGCGCGCGGAGGCGCTCGGTGTCGAGATCGCGCCGGTGGACCAAATCCACGCTGTGGGCGCTGACCTCTTTTCGCCCTGCGCGTTGGGCGCGGGGCTAAACGAGCGCACCATCCCCGAACTCGGCGCAGCCATCATTTGCGGCGCCGCCAACAACCAGCTCGCCACCGAAGAGGATGGCGCACGTCTCGTGGCGCGCGGCGTGACCTATGCGCCGGATTATGTCGTCAACGCTGGCGGCATCATCAATGTCTCTGCCGAATATCTGGGCGAAGCCGCCGATGTGGTGGAAACCCGTGTCCGCGCGATCGCGCCTCGCTTGCTGCACGTGCTGGAAACCGCCAAGAGCGAGAGGCTGACGCCGCACCAAGCGGCGGACCGCATCGTGCGCGCGCGCCTTGCCGCCGCGGGGAAGAGCTGATGGACGACATGAGCAGCCGCAAGCCCAACGCGCTCGACCTCCATGTGCCAGCGCCGCGCGCGCGTCCGGGAGACAAGCCGGACTTTTCCGGCTGGAGCTTTCCCGAGCCCGGCGAGACGCCGCGTCCCGACATCGATGAGCCGGCGCACGATTTGCGTGAGTACGCCTACGGCCTGATCCGCGTCCTCGACATGGAGGGCAACGCGCTCGGTCCCTGGACGCCGCAGATTGCGCCAGAGAAGCTCCGCCGCGCCATAAAATACATGCTGCTGACGCGCGCTTATGACGAGCGCATGCACCGCGCGCAGCGCCAGGGCAAAACCTCGTTCTACATGCAGTGCCTGGGTGAAGAGGCGATCGCAATCGCGCAAACCATGGCGCTCAACGCCGACGACATGTGTTTTCCGTCCTATCGTCAGCAGGGCATCCTGATCGCGCGCGACTATCCGCTGATCGACATGATGCACCAAGTCTATTCCAACGCCTCCGATCCGATGAAGGGCCGGCAATTGCCGGTCATGTATTCATCGAAGAAGGACGCCTTCTTCACCATCTCCGGCAATCTCGCCACGCAAGTGCCGCAAGCGGTTGGTTGGGCGATGGCGTCGGCGTATTCGGGCGATGGCCGCATTGCCTCGACCTGGCTCGGCGAAGGCTCAACCGCGGAAGGCGATTTCCACGCGGCGATGACGTTCGCCGCCGTCTTCAAGGCGCCGGTGATCATCAACGTCGTCAACAATCAGTGGGCGATCTCTTCATTCCACGGCATCGCCGGCGGCGAGAACACCACGTTTGCCGCGCGCGGCGTCGGCTATGGCATGCCGCCGCTGCGTGTGGACGGCAACGACTTCCTCGCCGTCTACGCCGTCACGCAATGGGCGGCCGCGCGCGCCCGCGCCAATCTCGGCCCGACGCTGATCGAGCATTTCAGCTATCGCGCCGGCCCGCACTCCACCTCGGACGATCCCGCGCGCTATCGCCCCGGCGATGAAGCGCGCTTATGGCCGCTCGGCGATCCGATCGAGCGTTTGAAGACGCACCTCATCACGCTCGGCGAGTGGTCGGAGGAACAGCACAAGGCCGCGCACGACGACGCGCTCGAAACCGTGCGCACCACCGGCCGCGAAGCGGAAAAGGTCGGCGTGCTGGGTCCCGAAGCGCCAGCCACGCACACGCGCGCCAGCATGTTTGACGATGTCTACAAGGAAATGCCCTGGCACCTGCGCCAGCAGCGCGACGAGCACGGAGTTTAAGCGCCATGGCCAGCATGACCATGATCCAGGCGCTGAACTCCGCGCTCGATACGATGATGGAGCGCGATCCCAACGTGCTCACGTTCGGCGAGGATGTGGGCTATTTCGGCGGCGTCTTTAAGGTCACCGAACACCTGCAAACCAAGTACGGCGCGAAGCGCTGCTTCGATGCGCCGATCAATGAGAACGGCATCGCCGCCGTCGCCATCGGCATGGCTGCCTATGGTTTGCGGCCCGTGATCGAAATCCAATTCGCCGACTATATGTATCCGGCGTACGACCAACTGGTCTCCGAAGCCGCGCGCATCCGCTATCGCTCGGCCGGCGATTACACCGTGCCAATGACGGTGCGCATGCCTTATGGCGGCGGCATTCGCGGCGGCCAAACCCACAGCCAGTCGCCGGAATCACTCTTCACCCACGTCGCCGGTTTGAAGACCGTGATCCCGTCCACGCCCTATGACGCCAAGGGCTTGCTCATCTCCTGCATCGAAGACGACGACCCGACCATCTTCATGGAGCCAAAGCGCATTTATAACGGCCCCTTCGATGGCTTCCACAATCGCCAAGTGTCGCCCTGGTCCAGGCACCCCGCGAGCGATGTGCCTTCGGGCTATTACAAAATCCCGCTTGGTACGGCCAACATCGTGCGCCCAGGGGAGGCCGTCACCGTGCTCGCTTACGGCACCATGGTGCACGTCGCGCTCGCCGCCGCGATAGAGAGCGGCATTGATGCGGAGATCATCGATCTGCGCACGCTGGTGCCGGTGGACATCGAAACCATCGTCGCCTCGGTCGAGAAAACCGGCCGCTGCGTCATCGTGCACGAAGCGACGCGCACTTCGGGCTATGGCGCAGAGCTAAGCGCTCTGGTGCAGGAGCATTGTTTCTACAAGCTTGAGGCGCCGATCGAGCGCGTCACCGGCTATGACACGCCGTATCCCCATTCGCTCGAGTGGGAGTATTTTCCAACGCCCCCGCGCATCATCAAAGCCATGCGCCGCGTGACCGAGGTTTGAGCCACAGCATGAGCCAGTTCGTTTTCAAACTCCCAGACGTGGGTGAAGGCACCGCCGAGGCCGAAATCGTCGCCTGGCATGTGCGCGTGGGCGATGTGGTCCAAGAGGACGCGCCGCTCGTCGATGTGATGACGGATAAAGCGACAGTGGAGATGACATCTCCCGTCAGCGGCAAAATCGTAGCACTGCACGGCGAACCAGGCGACATGGCCCCCGTCGGCGGCCCGATCGCGGTGTTCGAGGTTGAAGGCGAAGAAGCGCCGGCGACGGACCGCGCGCCTTCAGGCGCGCAAAATAGCGCCGCCCCTGCAGATGCGGGCCTGAAGGCCCGCGATCCCGCGCCGCCAAAGCCGAAGATCAGAGCGCCGGCTGGCGCGACCTGGTCGGAAGAGCAGGTGCAAAGCGCTATGCAAGGCTCGCAAGCGCGCGCCGTTCCCGCCGCCGCTATGCAGCAGAGCGCTGCGCTGAAGCCTGCGCCCGCGCCATCGCAAGCCGTTGCCAAGCCCGCGGCGCGCGATGCGGCGGTGCGCGAGTGGAGCCAAGCGCAAGCCTCGCCGGCCGTGCGCGCGCGCGCGCAGAAGCTCGGCGTTGATCTCGGCCAAGTGCGCGGCTCCGGCCCCGATGGCCGCATCACGCATGAAGATTTAGACGCCGTGCTCGTGCCCGCCGTCGGCGCGCGCGGCTCGTCCGCCTTGGCCGAGAGAAACGGCATCGAGCCGGTTAAGGTGATCGGCCTCCGGCGCAAGATCGCTGAGAAAATGCAGGACGCCAAGCGCCGCATCCCGCACTTCGCTTACGTTGAAGAATGCGACCTTACTGAACTCGAAGACCTCCGCGCGCACTTAAACGCCACCAAGCGCAACGACCAGCCCAAGCTCACGCTGCTGCCGTTCCTGATGCGCGCGCTTGTGCTGAGCCTGCCGGATTTCCCGCAAATCAACGCGCGCTACGATGACGACAACGGCGTCGTCTATCGCCACGAGAACGTCGATATTGGCATCGCCACGCAAACTGATAGCGGCCTGATCGTGCCAGTGGTGCGCCACGCCGAAGCGCGCGACGTGTGGGACGCCGCCACCGAAGTCTCGCGCCTCGCCGCCGCTGTCCGCTCCAACACAGCGACGAAAGAGGATCTCTCCGGCTCCACCATCACCATCACCTCGCTCGGCGCGCTCGGCGGCATTGTCACAACGCCGGTGATCAATCACCCGGAAGTGGCGATCATCGGCGTCAACAAACTGGTCGAACGCCCGATGGTGAAAAACGGCCAGATCGTCGTGCGCAAGATGATGAATCTCAGTTCAAGCTTCGATCACCGCGTCGTCGACGGCTACGACGCAGCCGCGTTCATCCAGCGCGTAAAGGGGATGCTGGAGCATCCGGCTGCGTTGTTTATCGATCGGTGAGGGTGGGTTTTTTCAACATCGCCCGTCATTCCGGTCGCGCGAAGCGCGGGCCGGAACCCAGGGGCCGCAAGCACGTCGTTGGCCCCTGGGTTCCGGGCATCGCTCCGCGATCCCGGAATGACAAGCAGGGTGGCGGGCCTTTGCAGCCCCGCCTAATCTCCCTCCATGTTGCGCATCATCGCCGTCCTGTTCCTCTGCCTCGCGTTCGCGCCGCTGGCGCGTGCGCAATCGTTCGACTGCGCCAGTGCGAGCGACGTTTTATTGCGCATGTGCGCGGCGCCTGAGCTCATCCCGTTGGAGGAGGAGCGTCGGCAGTTGCTCGCCGACCTTCAGTTCACCGACCCCGCGCATCCCGCCATTCAAGCAGAAGCGGCGTGGCTCGCATCGCAGGAAGCCTGCGCCGATGACGCGTGCCTCGCCGCCGCTTATTTCAGTCACAATCAAGAGCTGCGCACAGCGCTCGACGCCGCGCGCCCGCCGGAAGACCTCGCGCCTTTACCCGAACCCGCCGCGCCCGCGATTGAACCGCGCGAGCCGTCCGGGAATGCGTCTCTCGATGAAGGGCCGGCGGTGCAGCCGAACGAGTACGTCGTCGGCGTCATCGTGGTGATCGTGACATTTCTCATCGCGCTATGGCTCTTATCCTCGGCACGCCGCGCCCGCCGCAGAGATCGCGGCGAGTGATGCTCGGTGCGTCATCCTGGGGCATTCGCTGGAGCGCGAGCGCGTAAGCGGATGAGCCCAGGACCCAGGGGCAAACACACAGCTGGCGGCCCCTGGATCCTGGGCTCTTCGCGTCCCGCGAAGCCCCAGGATGACGGGTGAGAAACGGGGATAGACTCCAATCTATCCGACCGGCTTCTCACCGCGCTTAGACTGCACGTCCCATGCAATCGCGCCGCCCATCCATCATCACCGCACATCGCTTCGCCAGGCTCATCGCCTGGCTTTGCGCTATGATTGTGTGGGCGGCGTCCGGCGCGCTTCATCCGCGCCGTGCGCGGCCATCTATCGCCAAGCTGCGCGCCGCCGTGGGGCAGGCCATCATCATCATCGCCGCCGGATACGTGCGGCCAGAAAAATATCGCATCCAGCATCGCTACGGGCCACGTCGACGCAAAGCCGCCTGGCGGCGCGCTGTCGGCGGGTCGTGGCTGCGCGCGAAGCTGCGCAAACGCGGGGGCTTTATCGCGCAAGCCGCTCATCTGCTCGGCGTCTTGGCCAATCGCGACGCGCTGGCGCGCCAACTCGCGCACCGCCGCCGCAAGCCGCACACGCGCCGCGCGCCGATCGCGCCTTTGGCCACCTCGGCCGCGCCGGTGCGCGATCTCGCCATGCCGGCGCCGATCTGCGCCGACACCTCCTGAGCGCCGCGCTCCTCAATCCTTCGTGACCCACGCCACGCCGTGAGCGAACCCAGTTCGCCGCGGGCGCCCGTGCACGTCTGTCACAAAGTCTTGTGATTTCTCGGAAAATCGCGGTGTTCACGGAGATTTGGGGGGTGTCATCTTCCCGTCCCGTTCATCAGCGCCTAATGAGGAACCTGGGACAAACGAGAGGCGGCGCGAGAACGCGTCGAGGCAGGGCGCGCATGGCCGATATCTTCATTTCATACGCGAGCGAAGATCGTGCCCGCGTTCGTCCGCTCGCCGATGCGTTGATCGCGCGCGGCTTCAATGTCTGGTGGGATCGCTCGCTCGCCGCCGGGCAGGACTATACCGCCATCATCGAGCGTGAACTAAAGACCGCCAAAGCCGTCATCGTCGTCTGGACCGAAAGCTCGGCGCTTTCGACCTTCGTGCGCGATGAAGCCGGCCGCGCTCGTGATGAAGGTCGGCTCGTGCCGGTGATGCTGGACCGCGTCAGCATTCCGCTCGGCTTCGGCGCCTTCCAAGCTGAAGACTTCACCAAGTGGAATGGCGGCGCCAATGCGCCGCAAATGATGCTGCTTGAAGAAGTGTTGAAGGCAAAGATCGCCGGCCGCGAAATCGATGGCAGTGAAATCGCGCGTCGCCGCCGCAGCCTGGGCAATCGCATCCGAATCGTATCGGTGCTCACCGTGCTGGCGCTGGTCGTCGGCATCGCCGCCGGCGGGCGCTATCTGATCGCGCCGCCCGATACCGAAGTGACGCAGGAAGATCTTCGCGCGGAATTATTGCGCTTGCTGGCGGAAGGTCAGCTGACGCCGGAGCAGGCGATTACGTTGGCGCAATTGCTCGAAGCCGGCGCGCTCGGTGAAACCCAAAGCGCCTCGCTGGGAGCGGATGGCGCAGCGCCATCGGCGCCCGGTGCGGAATCGCGTGCGGCCGATGTTGAAGGCGTCGTAAGCCAAGCCTCGTTCGAAGCAGCCGCAAGCGACACCTATCGCGAAGCCTTCGCTGCACTTGCGGCGCACCCAGACGCGCAAGTCCGTCTCGCGGTTGCGCAAATGGCCAGCGACACCTCGCGGCAAGCGGCGATGCAGACGCTTTGGGCTTATGCGCAAGCCAATCCCGACGATCCGCTGCGCGCGCAGATCTATCTGCTTTGCGGCTCGGTCGGCGAAGCGAACGATGACCCGCTCGGCCAGCGCGCGCTGGAGCAAGCCGTCAACATCGCGCCGCTCAATCCCGAAACTTGGCGCATGCTGTCGCGCTCTTACGGGCGCATGAACCGAACCGGCGAAGCCGCCGCCGCCGCCGCGGTTTCGGAAGGCGTCGCGGCTGGGAACGCTGGTCAAACCGCTGAAGCCGAGCAGCAGTTGCAGATCGCACTGCCGCAATTGAACGCCGTCGTCGCCGCCCCTGTTGCGTCCGAACTCGGCGACATCGCCGTGCGCCGCCAAGATTGGTCCGGCGCAAGCGCGCGCTACGAGCGCGCTTATCGCCTGCGTGAAGAAAGCGCTGAACGGTCGCCAGACTCGCCGGCCGCTGGCGTGCTCGAAGCGGATGCACAGCAGCTTGTCATGTCGCTCGATCGTTCGGGTCGAACGCGTGAGGCGTGTGAGCGTTTGCGTCAGGCGCAGGAAGCGCACGAGGTGGCGACGCCGGATCAGGAATTGCTGCAACGCTGCCAGCGTCTGCGCGTCAATATTGATCAACGTGTGCAGATGGCCCCGCAATTGCGCGTGCAACCAGAAATGCAACGCATAGCGCCGGCGCCAGCGACGCCCTAAGCGGCGCGCAGGAACAGCACTTTCGCCGCGCCATAGTCACGCGTGTCGAGGGCTTCAAAGCCGGGCGTCGCGGGCGTCTCGTCAGCGGCGCACTCGAAAATGACGAGCGCGTCGGCGGTGATCCAGCTGCCTTTGCTTAAGCCCGCAAGCGCGCGTTCGCCGAGGCCTTTGTGGTAAGGCGGATCGAGGAAAACGAGATTGAACGGCTCGCCCAAGCCGGCGGGCTTCAGGCCAAGGTCGGTCGCATCGCGGCGATGAATGCGGGTGGCGCCGAACAGGCCGAGCGCTTCGATGTTGTCGCGGATCGCTCCGCGCGCGGCAGCCTCAGTTTCCACGAACAGCGCAAACGCCGCGCCCCGCGACATCGCCTCAAGCCCAAGCGCACCGGAGCCCGCAAACAGATCGAGCACCCGGCGGCCCTCGATCCCCGCCGCCCAAGGCGCATGCGCCAGAATGTTGAACACTGCTTCGCGCGCACGATCTCCGGTCGGGCGGGTATCGCGGCCCGCGGGGGCGGTGATGGCCCGCCCTTTGAATTGTCCGCCCACAATGCGCATTCGCCCGCTCATGCGATGGTACGGTGCGATAATCAATCCAACAGCGGCGGTTTGGGGTTACGTTGCCGGGTGGAGGACGATAGGCGCGCCAAATGTCGCGCCGCCGACGGGGAGGCCCGCTTGACCGCGTTCGCGCCCCCCCGCAGAAGAGCCGCCGAACCTGGGAGCTGAACAACTTGGAAAATTTGGCCGCGCACTTCGCCGATTTGTTCAACCCCGATCTGGCCGTCGCCAATTTCGCGGCGTTGTTTTCAGTCATCCTGATCGATCTGGCGCTGGCTGGCGACAATGCGGTCGCGGTTGGCCTAGCGGCCGCCGCGCTGCCCGCCGTGCAGCAACGGCGCGCGATTTTCTGGGGCATTGTCGTCGCCCTGGTGTTGCGGATCGTGTTCGCCACGGTGACGCAACAGCTACTCTCCATTCCGGGTCTCTTGCTCGCCGGCGGCCTGCTGCTGTTCTGGGTGGCGTGGCGAATGTGGGACGATCTGCGCAAGCATCAGCCCGTTATGGTCGGCGATCCGGTTGCGGGCGAACACGCGGCGGAAAACATCGCCTCAGGCGGCAAGGCGCCGAAGACGTTCATGAGCGCGCTGATGACGATCATCATCGCCGATGTCTCGATGTCGCTCGATAACGTGCTCGCGGTGGCTGCTGTGGCGCGGCACAATGAAGTCATCATGTGGTTCGGCTTGGTGCTGTCCGTGATCATGATGGGTGTTGCGGCAAGCTTGATTGCGCGCGTGATCGATCGGTATCGCTGGATCGCGGTCGTCGGCATCGTGATCATCATCTTCGCCGGCTTCCGCATGGTCTGGGAAGATGGCCACAACTTCTTCCCGGCCTTCATTCCTGGCGTGCCGGGCTTCCTCGGCGGGCACTAGGCGAAGTCTTTGCCCAACTGATCTTTGAGCATCTTGCGCGGAATTTCTTCCACCGCGCCGGGCTCAAGCGTGCCGAGTTGAAACGGCCCGTACGAGACGCGGATCAGCCGGTTCACTTTGAGCCCCAGCGCATCCAGCACGCGCCTTACTTCGCGGTTCTTGCCCTCTGTGATCGCGACATTGATCCAGGAGTTTGCGCCTTGGCCTCGCTCAAGTTGAGCATCGATCGAGCCATAGCGCATGCCGTCGACCGTGATGCCATCTTTGAGGTGATCCAACTCTTCTTGCGTAACCCGCCCAAACGCCCGCGCCCGGTAGCGCCGCACCCAGCCGTTGGATGGCAGCTCAAGCTTGCGCGCCAGTTCGCCGTCATTGGTCAAAAGCAGCAAACCTTCGGAGGTGAGATCGAGACGCCCCACCGAAATCACGCGCGGCAGGTTCTCCGGCAAATGCTCAAACACAGTCGGGCGCCCAGCTGGATCGCGATGCGTGGTCACGAGGCCCGTAGGCTTATGGTAACGCCAAACGCGCGTTGCTTCGACCAAGCCAATGGGCCGGCCATCGACCTGCACTTTGTCAGCGTCAGTCACCTTCACAGCCGGCGTATCCAGCACGGTGCCGTTGAGCTTCACCCGCCCCTCGGCGATCAGCCGCTCGGCGTCACGGCGCGAGCAGACGCCGGCGCGGGCCAGGAACTTGGCAATGCGTTCGCCGTCCGGGCTAGAAGAGGGGGGTGAGGATGTCATGTTCGCCGTGATCTATCGCTGGCAGGTCGTACCAGGGCTCGAGGCGCAATTCGAGCTAGGCTGGAAGCGCGGCACAGAACGGATCGCCGCGGAGTTCGGCGGCTGGGGCTCCAGGCTCCACAAAGGCGAAAACGGCGCCTACGTCGCCTACGCCCAGTGGCCCGACGAGGCGACCTGGAAGCACGCCATGGAAAGCCGCATGCACCACTCCGACGACGACGCCCGGCGCATGTACCGCGACGCGATCGTACCGGACACGTTCGAAACGCTTTTCGCGGGCGAGGTCGTCGAAGATTTGCTGGAGCTGCGCCGGCAGTGAGCGACGAAGATCATATGGACCGGGCCTTGGCGTTGGCGCAGGCGGCGGCAGGCGCAGGCGAGGCGCCGATCGGTTGCGTCATCGTCGATGGCGCGGGCGAAGTAATTGCCGAAGGCGCCAATGCGCCGATCGCGCTGCACGATCCGACAGCGCACGCTGAAATCGTCGCTCTACGGAAGGCGGCGGCGGCGCTGGAAAATTATCGCCTCAAGCCCGGCCTGACGCTCTATGTGACGCTGGAACCCTGCGCCATGTGCGCCGGCGCTATTTCCAATGCACGCATCGCGCGCGTGGTGTATGGCGCGAGCGATCCCAAGGGCGGCGGGGTCGCCCATGGGGCGCGCGTGTTTGACCAGCCGACCTGTCACTGGAAGCCTGCGGTGACGAGCGGCGTCTGCGCCGATGCCGCGTCGACGCTGCTCAAGGATTTTTTCAAAGCGAGACGATAAGGCAGTAGGCAATTGGCAGTAGGCAGTCGTGTGTGGCGCGAACGCACTTGCCCACTGCCTACTGCCCATTGCCTACTGCCTAAATCATGACCCTCCCCGAAACCCAAACCCTCTATTTCGAAGACGTCTGCCTCGGCATGCGCGAGTCGTATTCCAAGCACGTCAAATCGTCGGACGTCGTCGGCTTCGCCGAGATCAGCGGCGACCGTAATCCGATCCATCTCTCGGAACACTTCGCCGCGCAAACCCCATTCGGCGGCCGCATTGCGCACGGGCTCTACACCGCGAGCCTGATCTCCGCCGTCATCGGCACGCGACTGCCGGGCCCTGGCGCAATCTATATTTCGCAGACGCTGCGCTTTCTCGCGCCGGTGCGCATCGGCGATGTTGTGATTGCGAGCGTTGAGATCGTGGAACTGGTCGAGAAGGGCCGGCGCGCCAAGCTGCGTTGCGAATGCAAGGTCGGCGATACGCTGGTGCTCGAAGGCGAAGCGGAAGTGAAGATCCCGGCGCGACCGGCCGCTTAAGGGCCGCGGGTCTTCAGACCCGCATCTTTTCTTCGGGCGCTTAAAGCGCGGGTCTGAAGACCCGCGGTCCGTTCAAGCATCGATCAACGCACGCCTTGCATTGATCACATCCTGCGTCATCTGACGGCGCAGCGCGTTAATGTCGTCGAACTTATCCTCCCCCCTGAGGAACGCGATAAGCTCGACCTCGATATGTTTGCCGTAAAGATCGCCGCTGAAATCGAACAGGTGCGCCTCGAGCAAAGGCTCGGGCAGCGCGCCGACCGTCGGGTTCACGCCGACGCTCGCGGCACCGGGCAGCAGCACGCCGTCGCCCAGATCGACGCGCACCGCGTAAACGCCAAGACGCGGGCGCACGTAATCGCCGAGCGCCAGGTTCGCGGTCGGGAAGCCGAAATCACGCCCGCGCTGAAAGCCGCGCTGCACTTCGCCTTCTATCGCCCAGGGCCGTGTCAGCATGGCGCGCGCTTTATCCATTTCGCCCGCGGCGATCGCCTCGCGGATAGCAGTGGAAGAAACCCGCGCGCCATCCGCGCCGCTGACTTCGCCGATGCCGTCGACGGTAAACCCAAATTCCGCGCCGAGCTTCGCCAGGCTCTCGACATCGCCCATGCGTTTATGGCCAAAGCGAAAGTCATCGCCGACGCTGACGTGCGCGGCGCCAAGCGCGTCCCTCAGCAGCTTTTCCGCAAACACGCGATCGCTCGACGCCGCCAAGGCCGCATCGAACCCGATCTCGAATACTTCTTCGACGCCGAGTTCCGCCAACGCTCGGGCGCGCTGGCCGTTGCTCTGCAAACGAAAGGGCGGCGCGTCGGGCTGGAAGAAGCGGCGCGGATGCGGCGCAAACACCGCCGCGCCCAAACGTATGCCGCGTTGCTCCGCCACCGCGCGCGCGGACTCGATCACCGCCTGGTGCCCCAGATGCACGCCATCGAAATTGCCGAGCGCAATCGAAGCGCCGCGCGCATCTTCGGGAACGGAGGGGGAGGGAGGCGTCATTCGTTCACAAAGTCTTGCGTTTCAGCCCAATTGCAGCTGCGTGCGTTGCCAAAGCATGACTGGCCGCGCGTGTCGATGAGTGCGCGTTCACTCATGCTTAAGTGCTACTTTACCGAAAATTCTCAGGTCTTTGCTATCTATGACGGCATAACACGGCGCAATAACAGCCGGGTAACGTCTCGTCGCCGGATTGTGCACCCCGATCCGGCGGCGTGCCGCGCCCCACAAAAAACGCGCCGCGGGTTGTGGGAGACGAGCGCCAATGTCTGTTTCGCTGACAATGCCGATCCTGATCGTGGACGACTACAACACCATGATCCGCATCCTGCGGAACCTGCTGCGCCAGCTCGGTTTCACCAATATCGACGAAGCCTCCGACGGGCGCACCGCGCTCGCCAAGATGCAATCCAAGACCTACGCGCTTGTCATCTCCGATTGGAGCATGGCGTCGATGTCGGGCTTGGAACTGCTGAAGCATGTGCGCGCCAACGAGCGTACTGCAGAAACGCCGTTCGTAATGATGGCCAACGACAACGAAGACGGAGCGGTCGCGGAAACGCGCGCCGGCGCGAACTCCTATCTCGTGAAGCCGTTCACGGCGCAGGCGCTGAAAGAGCGCCTCATGCCCGTCATCGGCGCGTTCTAGTCAGCCTCAAAAAGCAACGAGCGCGCCGGGTATCCCGTACGCGCTCGGCTTCGATCGGACCTAAAAACGCGTCAGCGCTTCATCGCGCTTTCTTCTTCGCAGCCTTTTTCGGCGCGGCCTTCTTCACCGTCTTCTTTGCGGCAGCCTTCTTGGCGGCGACCTTCTTCGGCGCAGGCGCCGCCTTGGCGGTTTTCTTCTTCGCCGTCTTCTTTTTGGCTTTCGTCACTGCCACCGCAGCTTCTTCGCTGCTCTTGGTGCGCAGATCAGCCGCATGGGCGCGCTTGAAGGTTTGGATGTCCTTGAACGTCCCGTCCTTGCCACGGACCGCATAAAGCTTGGTCCCTTTGGTGGTGCGATGCGTGGTTCTACGCGCCATGTTTGGCTCCTGAAATGATCAACGCGCAGAGACTAGTCCGAGTCGGCTCAAACCGCAGTCTGGCCACCGTCAATCACGAAGGTCTGGCCGGTGGTAAAGGCGCCCGCTTTGCCGGCGAGAAACACCGCCATGCCGGCAATTTCGTCCGGCTCGCCGATACGGCCGAGCGGCGCGCGCGAGGTCGCCGATTTCAGGATCTCGGGATTTTCCCAGAGTGCGCGCGCGAAATCGGTTTTGATCAGGCCCGGCGCGATGGTGTTGACGCGGATATTGTCGGGCCCGAACTCGGCCGCGAGATTGCGCGCCAGCGCCATGTCGGCGGCTTTCGAAATGCCATAGGCGCCAATCACCGGCGTGCCGCGTACGCCCGCGATCGAGGACACCAGGATGATAGAGCCATCTTTGCGCGCGCGCATTTGCGGCGCCACCATCTGGATCAGCCAGTGATTGGAGACGATGTTGTTCTGCAAGATCTTGTTGAACTGATCGTCGTTCATATTGCCCATCGGCCCAAAATACGGGTTCGACGCCGCGTTGCAGACGAGAATGTCGACCTTGCCGAACGCCTTGTTGGTTTCATCGACAAGCTGCTGCAACGCTTCCTTGATTGCGATGTTACAGGCGATGGCGATCGTGGCTTTGCGCCCGACGGCCTCGTTGATCTCTTTCACCGCTTCTTCGCAGGCATCGAGCTTGCGCGAGGAGACGACGACGTTTGCGCCTTGTTCAGCGAGCCGGTGCGCGATGGCTTTGCCGATGCCTTTGGAGGAGCCGGTGACGATGGCGCTCTTGCCGGTGAGATCGAAGAGATTGGCCATGCGTTACGCTCCCTGTTATGTGGCCGCCAGTCTAGGCGGCGCGAGCGCGGGCGGTCTAGGCTAACGTTGGAGGAAGCACGATGCGGCGTCTGATTATGGCGGGTTTAGTCGCGGTTGCAGCGCTCGCGGCGTGCGAGCAGTCCGATCCGCTCGCCGCCAATCGCCGCGCCTGCGCCGACGATGAACGTACCGCAGCCGAACGCGTGGCCGCATGCACGGCGCTGATCGAGAGCGGTGCGTTGGAGGAGACTGCGCGCATCGAAGCTCAAGCTAATCGCGGCGCGGCGCACCGGGCGGCGGGCGAGGTAACGTCGGCGCTTCGCGATTTCGAGGCGGTGCTGCGGTTGGACGCGGAGAGCGCCGTGGCGCTTGAAGGTCGTGCGGCGATCTTGCTCGCCAGCGGTCAACTCGATGCGGCGGAGCAATTGGTCAATCAGCTGATCGAAACCGGCGAGGCCGACGCCAGCGCGCAATTTATGCGCGCCGAAATCGCGCAAAGCCGAGGCGACTATGCTGCGGCGCTGGAAGGCTACGACGCCGCCATCGCGCGCGATCAGCGCATGGCGATCGCATTCGCCCGCCGTGGCCGCGCCAAGCAGCGCTTGGATGATATCGACGGCGCGCTTGCCGATTTCGACTCGGCTGTGCGCTTGGATTCCAGTCTAGTGGATGCGCGCGCCGGACGCTGCTGGTTGAGCCTGCGCGAGCGTCGCGATCTTGAGCGCGCCCGTACAGACGCCGAAACCGCCACCGCCGCCGATCCGCGCCACGTCGAAGCACAACTGTGTCGCGGGATTCTACAATTGCGCGGTGAGGAGTGGACGTTAGCGCGAACCTCGTTCGAAGCAGCCCTCGAAGTCGAGCCCGGCAATCCCACCGCTCTCTTCGGCCGCGGCGTCGCCCGCCGTCGCAGCGGCGATAATGACGGGCGCGAAGACATGAACCAGGCTCGCGATTTCGACCGCCATATCGGCGAGGCGTTCGATGATTGGGGCGTGCGGACGTTCTAGCGCAAAGCCGTCATCGCGTAATCAGCGCGGACGTTCTCTTGCGCAAAGGCCATTTGCATTTTGTCTGCATCGACCTCGCCTTCCGTCCAAAGCGCTTCGCCGTGCATGCCCGAAGCGATAAACAGGCAATCGAGCCCTTGAGCATTGGCGCCAGCGATATCCGTCGGGATGCCGTCGCCGATGCACAGAATGCGCTCGCGTTTAACACTGCGCAGCGCTTCAAGCTCGCGGCACGCCAAGTCATAGATCGGCACATAGGGTTTGCCCGCCATGATCACGCGGCCACCGAGGGCCGCATAGTCGCGCGCAATCGCGCCAGCGCACCAGATCATCCGGTCGCCCCATTGCACGACGATGTCGGGATTGGCGCAGAGCATATCGAGATCGCGAGCGCGGGCTTGGCGCAAAATTTCGGCGTAGTCCGCGGGCGTTTCGTCATCGCGGTTGAGACCGGAGATGGCGACGAACTTGGCTTGATCGAGCGGCGCTTCAGCCAGGCCCAAGCCTTCCCACAAAGCGCGGTCGTATTCATACGGCCCGATCCGATACATTGGTCCAGGCGCACGAGCGCTAAGCTCGGCCCGGATCGCATCGCCGGAGGTGACAATTGCATCCCAGGCATCGCGCGGCACACCGGAGCGATCGAGTTGCGGTGGAATGGTCGCGCGTGGCTTTGGCACGTTGGTGACGAGGATGACGCTTTTTCCCGCAGCGCGGAGGCGCTGTAAGGCTTGGTAAGCTTCGGCATAAGCGCTGCGGCCGTTGTGCAATACGCCCCAGACATCGCAGAAGAATGCGTCGTAGCGGTCGGTGATCTCGTCGATCGAGCCAATGATGTGAGTCACGCCAAGGCCTCGACAATGCGGCGCGCGTCGGCCTCGGCTTGGGCGGGGCCGGCGTCGGGCGGGGAGGCGAGAACCAGATCGGCAAAAGCGCGCTGCGGCGCGACGTGGGCTTCATGCATGGGGCGCACGGTAGCGAAAAATTGCGCCATGACAGAGCGTGGCGTTCGGCCGCGCGTTTCCACATCGCGGATCATCCGCCGCGCCAGCCGCAGTGCTTCGTCCGCCTCGATGAACACTTTGAGATCGAACAGCTCGCGCAGATTGGCGGGCGCCAGCAAATGAATGCCTTCCACGATCAAAGTTTGCGCATGCACGATGCGCTCGACCTTCGGCAGACGCATATGCGTGACGAGATCATAGACCGGCTTGTCAAACGCAGCCCCGCTCCGCGCCAACGCCAAGTGCTCGCAGAGGAGCGCGTGTTCCTTCGCGTCAGGCGCGTCGAAATTGTGTGTGGCGGCATCGAAGTCTGGAACAGAGGAGGCGCAGCGATAATAATCGTCTTCCGCGATCACAACCGCGCCGGCCCCAAGCTTCTGCGCGACCGCGCGGGCGACTGTGGTCTTGCCAGCGCCGGAGCCGCCCGTGATGGCGATGATCTTCATGGGGCAGTCGACATTGGGCAGGGGGCAGTTGTCATTCCAACCACTGCCTACTGCCAAATGCCTATTGCCTCAACTAATCCGCCCGCTTTGCTTCAGATAGAATTCCCGCGGCGGCGCGGTTTCTTCCATCAGGCTTTCCTTGATCGCGCGCGGTGTGCCGAAAAGATGGCCTTGGCCGAACGGCACGTCGAGGTCGAGCACTTCGAGCACTGTGTCTTCGGTCTCGATCCGCTCGGCGATCAGATCGATACCGTAGCGCTGATAGACCGCGGAAATATCCGCCGCTGCGATCTCGCGCGTGATCGCCGAACGCGGACGCAAGCCGCGATGGAGAATTTGATCCACCATCGTCTGCGCTGCGATCTTCACATAGCGTACGCCGGAACGCTCAAGGTCAGGCAGATCGATCTCGGTGTTGGTGACGCGGTCGATCGAGAAGCGGAAGCCGAGATCGACCATCTTGGCCATGGCGCGCGCTTCGATCGAGGTGCGGTTTTCGTAAGCGTCTTGCGGGATTTCGAAGATGACGCTGCCGGCGAGATCGCGGTTGTCGCGCATGAAATCCAGGAATTGTGGGAAAAAGTGCTCGTCCGACAGCGCCGTCGGGCTGATGTTGCAAAAGATGCCAACGCGCCGATCTTGCTTCATCAATTTGCGCACGATTTGCACGCAGCGGAACAAGAGCACATTGTCGATCGTCGACATCAGGCCCGCTTGCTCGGCGGCGGGGATGAATTCCTGCGGCAGGATCAAGCGGCCGTTGGCGTCCTTGAGGCGGGTGAAGCCTTCATAGAACGCCGTTTTACGCTGCGGCAGTTGCACGATCGGCTGCAGATAAAGCTCGACGCGGTTTTCGAGCAGCGCTTCGCGCACGAGGTCCATCGGCCCACGCGCGGCGCTTGGGCTGATCGGCGTGATGCCGGCGTTTTGAATCGTCTGCAGGCGCGCATCCATCGCAGCGCCCAGCTTGTCGACGATCTGCTCGATGAGCTTCGATTCAATCTGAGGCGGGGCGCCTGCTTGATAGGTTGGCGCTTCGATCTGCGGGGCGCCGAAGGATTGTGTGGCGACAGCCGCCTCGATTTGATCGATGCGCGTTTGCATGGCGTCGATATCGGCGGTGACTTCGCGGTGCGCGACGCGCAAACGCTCCATGTCGCGCTTGATCACTTTTTCGGCGTTGCCGATGCGACCCGATGCGGCGGTAGTCGAGATGCTCGCATGGGTCACGGCGCAGGCGCAGAAGAGCGCGATCGCGCCGAGGAAGGATGCGCCAAGGTCCTGCCCGCCGACCTGCGTCAGCGCGATACCCACGGTCCCCGAAATGGTGGCGTAGGCGATGTAGAGCAGGATGTGCGTGATGATGGGCATTATTTGCCGTCCGAATCTCTCATGCCCCATGGGGCATGAGCGCGGGTTGACGGAGGATTAACCAGCCCGGGAAAGGACTTGACAGAATTATTGTATTACGATAATTGATTATCGTAATACTTGAGGAGTTCCGTTCATGTCCCAAGCAGCCGCAGCCCCGCTGGAGCGCGCGCAGCAATTGGCCGGCGGCGCGGCCACGGTCGCTGTGGTGGCGGCGGTGCTGATCGCCTTGGGGGCGGTCGCGCAGGGCGTGGCGCCAGCGCTGAACATCTTTGCGACCCAAGAGGTGACATCGAGCCTCGGGGGTATAGGGACGGTGATTAACGCCATCGGCGTGTTTTGGATCATCGTGCTGCCGAGTTTCCTCTTAGGCGGCGCGTTGCTCGATCTGAGCAAAGTGCTCGATGAATACGGCAAGGGACAATTCTTTACGCTCCGCGCCAGCGCGCACGTCCGCAAAGCGGGCGAGGGCGCGCTCTGGGCGCTCGGCTTCAAGATCGTGGGTTCACCGACGATTTTGAGTTGGATCACGCAAGAGGGCCGCGGCTTCATTTGGCGGATGGAGCCGTTCGATCTGGGGCTCATCGCGTTTGCCGCGTTCGTTATGGTGCTGGGCCGCGTGCTGGAAGCGGCGGCGAAAATCAAAGCTGAAAACGATCAGATCGTTTGATGCGCATCGTCGTCACTCTCGACGTGATGCTGGCGCGGCGCAAAATGAAGGCCAAGGATTTGGCCGAGCGCATCGGCATCACGGAAGCCAACCTGTCGCTGCTGCGGACAGGCAAAGTGAAAGGCGTGCGTTTCGAGACACTGGCAAAGTTGTGCGAAGCGTTGGACTGCAAGCCGGCGGACTTGCTGGACTTGGAGGCTGGAGAAGCGCCAGCAGCAGACGCCGCAGAGTCCGCCTAAGCCAGCAACAACCAGCAATAGCCTGCATAGTGCAGAAGCAGAAACGCGCCTTCGTAGCGATTGACTTTGCCGCCCGTATTGGCGTGGAGCAGCACCAGCAGAGTGGCGACATAGAGCGCCGCCCAGTCGCGCGCGAGCAGGTCCGCAGGAATAGCGATCGGTTGAACCAGCGCGGTGACCCCGATAATGCCTAGAATGTTATAGATGTTGGATCCGATAATGGCGCCGAAGGCGATATCAGAGCGCCCCTTGAGTGCAGCCATCACTGATGTGACGAGTTCGGGCAGCGATGTGCCCAGCGCCACGATTGTCAGGCCGATAATGGTCTCGGACAAGCCTGCGGCGCGTGCGATTGTTTGAGCGCCGCCAATAAGCAGGTCGGCGCCAAAGACGAGCATAACCAGCCCGGCGATGGCGAACGCGGTGGATTGCCATAACGGCGATGGCGCAGGCGAATGTAGTTGCGCTTCGGCGGCTTGCATGTGCGCGGCCGGCGGGTTTCGTCGTTCCATGGCGTAGGCGAGCAGAACGTAGCCAATCAAGGCGGCGAGAAAAATCGCCCCTGTAAGCCGGGAAACTTCACCGAGAACGACGGCGACTGCGATAAATGCCGCGGTCGCCGCTAGCATCACCCAGCCGTCGCGCTGCAGCGCTTTCGCATCGACGGGAATGGGCCTGATGATCGCAACGATGGCGAAAATTAGCAGAACATTGGCGATGTTGGAGCCGACGACGTTTCCAATCGCGATGCCCGGGGAGCCGGCTAGTGCCGCGGCGACGCTGGCGGCGAGTTCAGGCGAGGACGTGCCAAAGCCGACGAGCGTCAGCCCGATCATGAGTTCGGAAATGCCGAACTTTCGCGCAACACCAACAGCGCCGCGCACGACGAACTCGCCGCCGATCGCGAGAAGCGCAAGGCCCCCCGCAAGCGATGCCGCCACCACTCCCCAGCTTTCCACCCTAAGCGCCTCCGAAACGGGAATGCTTGCGCATAGCGCGCCGAGCGACCGGGCGCCAAACGATTTAGCTCGCGAACAGAATTGCCGCCTGTATCAAATACGCAACGCCAATCGCCGTCACGATCCAACGCGTCCATTTCAGAAAATTCGTGTCGCTCATGCGATCGAGCACGAGGCTGCCGAGCCAGGCGCCGATCATGGCGAGTTGCGCTGCGACGGCGAAGAACCACCACGGCGGCAAGCCGCTCGTTTGCGTGGAAGCGATGAGCGGCACGCCGTAGAACACCATCTTCACGGTGTGGCTGAGCGCTTGCGTCGCGGCTTTGGTGGCGACGATTTGGTGGCGCGTCAGCGCGGTGCGGACGAAGAAGACGTCGAGCAGCGGACCCGAAACACCCGCGATCACGTTAAGGCCGGTAACGCTGAGCCCGCAGGCGACGGCGTGCGGCGGTTTGGCGGCGTCGAGATTGAACCGGCCCTTGGGTAGCCAGGCAAGGCCGGGCACGAGGCCCAGCAGCAAAAAGACCCAAGCTTTCGTTGGCTGATAGGTCACCAGCGCAAGAAGTCCCGCCGCGATGGCCGAGCCCGCGCCGTAGCAAAGAATGATCGGCCAATCGATGTGCTTGCGATGCAAAACCGCGCGCCAGCCATTGGAGACGAATTGCACCGCGCCATGCGTCACCATCGCGGCGGCGACAGGCATGGCGAGCGTGAGCGCGCCCATGAGCATCAAGCCCCCGGCCATGCCGAAGACGCCGGAAATAGTGGCTGTAACGAGAACGACGAGTAAGAGCAGGGCCGTTGTGAGCGATGTCACGCGCGCCTCCCAAGCTAAAGGTTGGAAAACGGCGCGGCGGGGAGCGCCCCGATAGCCGCTGCTGCGGCGCTCGCGTCAATTTCAACTTACGCGCGTTCGCCGCGCTTGCCAACTCACAGAGCCGCGAGCCGTGCTTCGAGCTTTGCCTCCGCGGCTGGTCATTCGTCGCGCAGGATCGAGTACCATGCCGTATCGCGCCAGCCGCCCCAAGGACGCCGCATGTGGCGGCGGTGGATGCCTTCGAACTGCGCGCCGAGCTTGAGGATTGCAGCGCGCGATTGCGCATTCTCTGCATCGGTCTTGAGTTCGACGCGCTCGGCGCCACATGCGAAGGCGTGGCGCAGCATGAGCAGCTTGCATGAGGGATTGACCGGCCCGCCACGAACCGACGCCTCACACCAAGTGCCGCCGATTTCCACCCCGGCATCGTAATCGCGCGGATTGATGTAGCTGGTTTGACCGACAGCACGGCCTTCAAAGATCACGGCATAGGAAAGCCAGCGTCCAGCCGCGGTTTGGTCACGCTGCCAATCGATGAAGGCTTCGAAACCGTCGCGATGGAGATGGGGGCTCGGGCTGAACTTCAGCGTGTCGCGCGGATCGCCGATGGCCGCACTAAGTTCGGTCTTGTGGCGGTTTTCAAGCGGCTCGAGCCGAACCCAGGCGTTGGCAAGGGGCTCGTATTCGAGGTTCATGCCATCTCCCGGCTCTCGCAGCGGCAGCTTGATTGCACGCATTGCCCCTGCGCGCGCGGAGGCTTAGCGTGGCGCAAACAACTACGCACGCTCAAAGTTATACGGGAGAACCGCGATGCATTTCGAACATTCAGACAGCGCCAAGGAATGGATCGGCCGCGTCTCCAAATTCATGGACGACCACATCTATCCGGCCGTGCCGGCGTATGAGGCGCAGCAGAAGGAGGGTAGCCGATGGAAGGTGATCCAGGTCGTCGAGGATCTGAAAGGCAAAGCCAAGGCGCAAGGGCTCTGGAATATGTTCATGCCGCCGAGCGCCGGCGCGGCACACGTTGACGATACGTTCGAGTTCGAAGGCCCGCGCCTCACCAATTTGGAATATGCGCCGCTGGCGGAGCTGATGGGGCGCGTGGGCTTCGCATCGGAGGTGTTCAACTGCTCGGCGCCCGACACCGGCAACATGGAAGTGTTCGAGCGCTACGGCACGCGTGAGCAAAAGGATCAGTGGCTGAAGCCGCTGATGAACGGCGAAATTCGCTCGGCGTTTCTGATGACGGAGCCGGGCGTCGCTTCGTCGGACGCCACGAACATTCAATGCGAGATCAAGCGGGACGGCGGCGATTACATCATCAATGGCCGTAAATGGTGGTCGAGCGGCGCCGGCGATCCGCGGTGCAAGATCGCGATTCTGATGGGCAAGACCAATCCGGAAAACCCACGCCATTCGCAGCAGAGCCAAATTCTGGTGCCGCTCGACGCGAAAGGCGTCACCATCGAGCGCCCACTCACTGTGTTCGGCTATGATGACGCGCCGCACGGCCATATGGAAATCGAGTTGAAGAACGTCCGCGTGCCGGCGGCGAACTTGTTGCTCGGCGAAGGCCGCGGTTTCGAGATCGCTCAGGGACGCTTGGGTCCGGGCCGCATTCACCATTGCATGCGTACGATCGGCGCCGCGGAAGCAGCACTGGAAGTGCTCTGCAAGCGCGTCACCACGCGGGTCGCCTTCGGCAAAACCATCGCCGAGCATTCGGTCTGGGAACAGCGCATTGCCGATGCGCGCGTCGATATCGAGATGACGCGGCTGCTGTGCTTGAAGGCGGCCTACATGATGGACGTCGCCGGCAACAAGGTCGCCAAGAACGAGATCGCCATGATCAAGATCGCGGCGCCGCGCATGGCGTTGAAGATCATCGACGACGCGATCCAGGCGCATGGCGGCGCCGGCGTTTGCCAAGATTTCGGCCTTGCCAAATCCTATGCCGGCATCCGCACGCTGCGTCTGGCCGACGGTCCCGATGAAGTGCACGCGCGCGGTATCGCGCTCAACGAGCTGGCCAAGTACGGCTGGACCGGAAAACGCGCGAAAGCGGAAGGCGAGAGCCTGCCCGGCATGCGTTGATGCTCGTCGCATGGGTGTTCAATACGCTGGCCTTGGTGATCGGCGTGCTCCTTGGCGCGCGCGCGCTGTTTGATCCGAAGTGGGCTTCGCGCCTGGTGCGGCTGCGGGAGGATGAGCAGGGCGGCGGGTTCGCGGAATTTCGCGCGACCTATGGCGGCGTCTTTCTCGGGCTCCACGCCGCGACGCTGTTCATGTCGCTCAAATATCTGATGGGCGGCGAGTTCGTGCTCGGTGTCGCCGCAGCGGGCGGCTGCGCTGCGTTAAGCGCTGGATGGGCCGGCGCAGCGTTTGGCCGCGTCATCGCGCTTGTGCGCGACAAAGCGGACACCCAGTTCAATCGCTTTAGCGTCGTGTTTGAACTCATCATGGCGGCAGCGCTTGGCGGGCCGTGGGCGGCGTGGGCTTTGGGCGGCGTCTGATCCGTGCTATATTGGCTCTATGAAGACGCTGACAGTCACGCTTTCTGACGAAACCGCTGAAAAACTGGCGGAGCACGCTGCTGAGAACGGCAAGTCGGCCGAGGAATGGGCCGCGCGCGTCGTCGAGGAGGCGTTTGACGATTCCTGGCTGGTCGACCTGTCACCGGAAGACCGCGCCGCCATCGAGGAAGGTCTAGCGCAGGCGGATCGGGGGGAGTTTGCTTCAGAAGAAGAAGTGAGCGCCGCCTATGACCGGTTTCGTTCGTGAGAATAAGATACACGAAGCGGGCACTCAACGATCTCGCGCGTATCGAAGCCTACACAAAGAAGCATAGTCCTGGAGGCGCCGCTCGTATCGGCGCGCGGCTACGTGACCGCGTCGACGATCTGTTGCAGTTCCCAGATCAGGCGCCGGTGGGCGAGCGGCGTGGATTGCGACAACTGTTTGTGTCCCGGACGCCTTACATCGTCATTTATCGCGTGCGCACGGACATTGAAATCGTGACGATTGTTCACGTCAGCCAACGCCGCCGCTCCTAACCCGGGGCCTTCCCGAGAAACACCACCGCCGCGCCGCTGGCGATCAGTGCAAATCCCAGGAAGTGGTTCCAGCCCAGTTGCTCGCGCAGGAAGAGCCAGGAGAAGAGAATGAACACGCAGAGCGTGATTACCTCCTGCATCGTCTTCAGTTCAGCTGTGGAATAGACAGCGCTGCCGATGCGGTTGGCGGGGACGGCGAGGCAGTACTCGATGAACGCGATGCCCCACGCGACGACAATCGCGATCAGCAGCGGCGTTGATTTGAATTTCAGGTGCCCATACCAAGCGAACGTCATGAACACGTTCGACGCGATCAGCAGCAGGATCGGCGCGATCTGCGGCGAGGTGAGAAAGGATGGCATGCGAGCTCCGGAGTTTGAGGTCGGAGAAAGTATCAGAAATCGTTGATGCTCATATCCGCGCGCCAGGGCCAAGCGCCGACGCGCAGGCCGCAGCTGGCGGGATCGAAACTCTCGCGCGAGACGATCACCGTGTTCGTCGGCGTTTCCTCGATGCGGACTTCGCGCACCACGAAGGGCAGTGCGTCAGCGGCGATGAAGGCGCTCAACTTGAGGAAAAAACACGCCGCCAGTGCTTCCGTCGTCGGGTCGCCTTGGAACGTCATGATTTGCGCGAGTTGCTTGGGCTCGTGCTGCCGGAAATAGTCCAGTAGCGGATCGCTCTCGGCCAAGTGCAGCGTGTGATCGACGGCGCCATCGATCCATTCGTGCCAGCGTTTCTTCACCGTCTCGAACGGCGCGGCGGAGTTCGTGTCTGAAAACACGAAGCCCGACGTTGGGTCGAGCCGGACGGTGACGAATTCGTTGTGCCCGTGCGGGATCGCGCATTTCGGGCTTTTGGTCGCCAACAGACGATGGGCCATCGCGTAGCGACGTGTAAATTCGAGCGCAGCCATGATCAGTCCTCAGGCACTCCCGCAGCACAGACGGGCGCCTGCCGCAGCCCATAAAGGCGGGCGCGCCCAGGTGCAATCGCTTACATGCGAAAATGGGCGCTGGCTTGGCTCCGGTCAGAACCACTTACGCCATTTGGCGATGGCGAACAAAATTGCCGGCGCCGCAAACATCATCGCTACGCCCACCCATGGCCCCCACGGTTCGCGAAACCATGTCATGCCGTCAAAGTTCATACCGAAGATCGACGCGATCAATGTCGGCGGCACGAAGGCGATGGTGGCGAGCGACAGCGCTTTCAGCACGTTCGTCTGCGTCGCGTTGATGAGCCCCAGCACGGCGTCTTGCAGATAGGAGAGACGTGGCTGCATCTGTTCGGCGATGCGCTCCAATTCGCCGACATCGCGCGCCAGCGCCGACAGTCGGTCATTGGGCAAACCGTACTTCTTTCCGCTGGCGCGGGCGTAGACGAGCATGCGCTGCATGCTGGTGAGCGAGTCATGCACGAGCGCTGCCAGCGCGCCGATGCGCCCGAGTTCCCGCAGCGCGGCGCGCAAGTCGATGGCTTCGGTGTCGTCGAACACGCGTATGGAGAGCTTTCCCGCGTCGCGCGTGGCTTCCGCCAGCACGTCGGCCAACCGCTCGGCCGCGCCCTCGATCAGCGCCAGCATGACATCGGCGCCGCTCTGTGCGGACGCGACCCGCGCCGAAGCGCGACCCTGACCGATGTCAAACGCGCGCGGGCGCACTTGGCGCACGGTGACGAGCTTGCCCTTGGCGAGAATGAACGTCACCGGCCCGGAGATCAGCAGTCCCTCATCGCGTCGCCCGAGCAGGGTAGCGGTGAGGTGGAGGGAGTCGCCTTCTTCGTAATACCGCGCCGATTCTTCAAACGCGGCGCGCTCGTCTGGCGTCGGCACATCGACGCCGAGGTCAGCCTCAACGTCCGCCTCTTCCTGTTCGGTGGGCGATTCCAGGTCGTACCAGAGAGCGGCGGGGTCTTCGCACGCCGCCTCTGCGCCGCCGCGGGCAATAACTCGAAGCATGGTTCGAGCCGATAAACCTATTCGCGGCGACCCGCCAGAGCGGCGCTACTCGTCCTTATGCGCAACGCCGCGCCCCATGACGAAGCGGACATTCATGAGCGTTTCGACATTCTCCGTGGGATCGCCGTCGACGGCGATAATGTCAGCGGCATAACCGGCGGCGATGCTCACCAATACATCGCAAACAGCACGATGACGAAGATGGCGATCACGCCGAACGCTATCGCCACGGCAAGTGCTGGCCCACGGTCGCCGGGCTGCATCACCGGCTTCTCCGTGGGCACTTGAGCGCCGGTGGCGAGGATCGATTGGTACATCGCTTCCTGCGAAGCGTAGACGCGGTTGGCGCCGACGAAGCCGATGAACGCAAACGCCGGCACGGCCATGGCCAGCATCGCGGCGCCTTGCGACAGGATCGGGATGATCGCGGCAAGCCCGGTGTAGCTGCCACGATCGACGCCGCCTGCGCTGAGCAGAAGTACGGCGAAAAGTACGCCGCCCGCTGCGCCGATGCCCGCGCCCATCAGCGAGACGGCGGCTTGTCCGCGCTGGCGGCGCTGTGACCAGACATAGAGAAAAAGATCGCGCTGGCGTTCGTTCATTTGAGCCCGGCACGCTCAGCATACATGAAGGCCGCGCTCGCCAGCGGGCGGATGCGGGCGATCATTTGTGTGGCGTGCGCGCTGGCGGCCGTGCCGTCACGGACGCGCCCGGCGATGCCCTGCAAAATGCAAGCGAGCCGGAAGGCGTTGTAGGAGAAATACCAATCGAGCGAAGCGATGCCGTCGCGGCCAGTTTGGGCACAATAAAGCGCGACAGCTTCCTCGAGTGTTGGAATGCCGATGTCTTCGAGATCAAGCCCGCCGAGACCGGCGCGGCCATCATGCGGCATGGCCCAGTTCATCAGATAATACGTGAAATCGCCCAGCGGATCGCCGAGCGTGGAGAGCTCCCAATCCAGCACGGCGATCACACGCGGTTCGCTTTCGTGCAGGATAAGATTGTCGAGCCGGTAATCACCGTGGACGATTCCGGTGCGCTCGCCGGGCGGGATGGTCTGCGGCAACCATTCGATGAGACGGTTCATCTCATCGATGGTCTCGGTTTCGCTGAGCTTGTATTGCTTTGACCAGCGGTCGATCTGGCGCACGAAATAATTGCCAGGCTTGCCGTATTCACTGAGACCGATGGCAACGTGATCGGTGTTGTGTAGTTTGGCGAGCGTGGCGATCTTGTTTTCATAAACGCGCCGACGATCAGCTTTTTCCAACTCCGGCAGCGCGCCGTTCCAGAGAATGCGACCCTCAACCATCTCCATCACGTAGAACATCGCGCCGAGCACGCTATCATCCTCGCAAAGCGCGTACGGGCGGGCGACCGGAAAGCCGGTGGGATAAAGCGCCGAGATGACACGAAACTCGCGGTCGACCGCATGCGCGGAGGGGAGCAGCTTGCCGCCGGGCTTCTTGCGCAGCACGTACTTCGCGCTCGGCGTGACGACTTGGTACGTCGGGTTCGATTGCCCGCCCTTGAACTGATTGATCGTCAGCGACCCCGCATAGCCGTCAACGTTCGCGCGCATCCACGCTTCAAGCGCCGCTTCATCAAGCTTGTGGCGTTCCTCGACGGGTTTCACGCCTTTGAAGTTCGCGTGGGGGTCTTCGGCTTCAGTCATTGCTTTTCCAAGGTTCGTCATTCCGGACGCGTGAAGCGCGATCCGGAACCCAGGGGCAAACGCACCGTCGGCTGCCCCTGGGTTCCGAACTCAATGCTTCGCATTGCCCCGGAATGACGACAAGTGTTGTGACTAGCCCAGCGCCCGCCAGGCGATGTCGCTGCGGCAGAAGCCGCCGGGCCAGTCGATCTGGGCGACGCCGGCATAGGCGCTGGCGACAGCCTGTTTAAGCGTGTCCCCCGCGGCCGTGACGTTCAGCACGCGGCCGCCGGCGGCGCGCAGCGTGCCGTCTTCGTCCTCGCGCGTGCCGGCGTGGAAGACGACCACGTCGGGCACTGCGTCCGCCTGCGCGACGCCGCGGATGACGGAGCCGGTCAGCGGCTCGTCCGGATAGCCTTGCGCCGCATAGACGACGGTGACCGCCGGCCGCGCATCCCATTCGAGCGCCGGCGCATTGGCAAGTTCGCCCTTTGCCGCCGCCAAGAGCACAGGCGCGAGATCGCTTTTCAGGCGCCGCATCAGCGTCTGGCATTCGGGATCGCCGAAGCGGACGTTGAACTCGATCAACTTCGGCCCATCGGCACTGATCATCAGGCCAGCAAACAACACGCCCACGAACGGGCGTCCTTCGGCCTTCATGCCGCGCAGCGTCGGCAGGATGATCTGCTCCATCGTCTGATCGCGCGCCGTGTCGGTGAGAATTGGCGCTGGAGAGTAAGCGCCCATGCCGCCCGTGTTGGGACCCTTGTCGCCATCGTAAGCGCGTTTGTGATCTTGTGCCGCGACCAGCGGGATCGCGGTTTCGCCGTCGCAGAGCGCAAAGAAACTCGCTTCTTCGCCGGGCAGAAAATCCTCAATGACGATGCGTTGGCCGGCTGTGCCGAACTTGCGCAGAAAGAGAATTTCATCGATCGCCTCGTCAGCAGCGCGGCGCGTTTCGGCGATGACGACGCCTTTGCCGGCGGCCAGGCCGTCCGCCTTGATCACGAACGGCGGCTCGCGGTCGCCGAGATAGGCTTTCGCGCGGATGGCGTCGTCGAAGACCTTGTACTCCGCCGTCGGCACGCCGTGGCGCAGGCAGAACTCCTTCATGAACGCTTTTGAGGCTTCCAGTTCGGCCGCCGCTTTGCTCGGCCCGAAGCAGGGGATGCCCAAGGTCGACAGATGATCGGCAAGTCCTGCGGCCGCCGCCACTTCCGGGCCGATGACAACCAGATCGACCTGCTCACGCGCCGCCAGCGCCGCCAGCTCCGCCGCTTGCTCGACCTTCACTGGGAAGGTGCGCCCGAGGGCCGCCAGCCCCGGATTGCCGGGCGCCGACATCAGCTCCGAAACAAGCGGGCTCTGCGCGAGTTTCCAGCCCAAAGCGTGCTCGCGCCCGCCCGAGCCGACGATCAGAATCTTCATGGCCGCTATATGGACCGTCCGCGCCCTTGGCCGCAATCACGGTGCTGGCGGGCCGCGCGGCCTCCGGTCCATACTGCCGGCTATGACCGATCCGGGGACCGCGCTGCAGCGCGAAGCAGCAACTGAGACCTTGATCGGACTGGATAGCGCGCGCCCGGCGCCATTCCGCGGTCCGTTTTCCGAGATCGTCCATTGGATCAGCGGCGCGTATTTGAAGCTCGGCAGTTGGAGCATTCACGGCGACTGGCCGGCGTTCGACAAGATGGTGCTGGTGGCAGCGCCGCATACGTCGAACTGGGACGGGATCAACATGCTGGCGGCGGCGGGCTATTATCGTGTGCGCTTGCGCTGGATGGGAAAGAAGAGCCTGACGCGCGGGCCATTCGGCTGGCTCATCCGCTGGCTCGGCTGCGTGCCGATCGACCGCTCCGCCAGCAACGACGTGGTGAAGACGATGGCGGAGGCCTTCGCCGCTGAGGAACGCATGGTGCTCGCTATTCCGCCCGAAGGCACGCGCAGCGCCGTGCGCGAATGGAAGAGTGGCTTCTATCACATCGCCGTCGGCGCCGGCGTGCCGATCGTGCTGAGCGTGCTGGACTACGGCAAACGCCAAGTGCGCCTGGCGGCGGTGGTGTTTCCGAGCGGCGACTACGACGCCGATTTGCCGCTGATCCAGGCGCACTACGCAGGCGCGCAAGGCAAGCACCCCGATAAATTCTCAGTCTGATACGAGCGTGACCAAGGACACAGCGGCCTAGCCGACGCGCGATTAGGTTCTCTTCATCGAAGCGACGCGCTTCGTTAGGAGCACGGAGATGACCAAGTTTTACGCCCTGATCGCCGCCTGCGCCGTGTTCGCCCCGATCGCGATGGCCACGCTGGCGCAAGCCGCTCAAATCGTCGCCTAATCCGGAGAAATGATCATGCAACCGCATGCCAGCGCCCAAGCCGTTTGCGATAGTTTCGAAGCCGCCGCCCGCCCGCAAGTCGCTAAGTTCTACGCCACCTTGTTGGCCGTGATGATCGCAGCGCCCGCCGCGATGGCGGCCTTCAATCAGGCACTGCACGCGATCGCCTGATCCCGTTCGCTGCATGGCAAAGGCCGCGGAGTTGCTCCCCTCCGCGGCTTTTTCATGCCTGTTGGTCTGGCGCCGTCACGTCGCATTCATGATGCGGTCGACGCCGGCTTGAACGATGGGGTGATACGTGGGCCGCGCCCCCGCATAGACGCGCTGCGCTACGCTGCGGCCCCAATCGCCCTGTGCGCGGAGGGCCGTATAAATTGGGCGGATAAACTTGCCGCGGCCCTGCACGGTGAGGAACGTCTCCACAGCGCGTTCTGACGGCGTGAAGCCGTTGCGCACGGCAAGGCTCAACCAATCGAAACGCACCTCCATGTTGCCGATATCATCGAGGCCGAAGGCGGATTCGAGCGCTTGCAGGCGTTCGGCCGGCAGTTCGCGCGGCAGGTTTTGCAGATAGCGCTGACGTTGCATCGTGTTCCAGGTTTCCCACGGCGCAGCCGCGGGCGGACCACCGGCCAGAAACGCTTCGACGTAACCCGGGATTTCGCTGAAGCCCTCGGCCTGGGGCGCTGCGGCGTTTGACGGGATGCCCGGCTCGTAGGCCCATTGATCCAGCATAAGTCGCGATTCCAAGTTCGCATCGCCGCGCACGACATGTGCGCGGAAGTCGGCGAGGAAGGCTTGCGTCGTCATAGGCTGGAAGGCGTAGCGATCGAAGTAGGAGCGCAGATACGTATCGAGACGATCGCGGCCGATAATGCCTTCGACGGTGCGCAGGAACGTGGCGCCTTTGTCGTAGGTGATGGCGCTCGAGTTTTCGTTGGCGCTGACTTCGCCGACCCAATGCAGGCGCTGGCCATCCGGCGACACGCTGCCAAGCGCCGTCTGGATGTCCGCCCATGAAAGCGCCTCGGCCATGCGCGCGTGTTCTTGGCCGAACAGAGCTTCGCCGATGCGGCCTTCGATGTAGGAGGTGAAGCCTTCATTGAGCCAGCCATCGGCCCACACCGCGTTGGTCACCAGATTGCCAGACCATGAGTGCGCCAGTTCGTGCGCGACCAGCGACACGAGGCTGCGGTCGCCCGCGAGGAAAGTCGGCGTCAGGAAGGTGAGACGCGGATTTTCCATCCCGCCATACGGAAAGGACGGCGGCAGGATCAGCACGTCGTAGCGGCCCCAGCGATAGGGGCCGTAGAGCGCCTCGGCCACTTCCATCATGCGTTCCATGTCGGCGCATTCGTAGACGCCGCGCTCGATCACGCTGGGCTCGGCATAAACGCCGGTGCGCGGGCCGACATCGGCGTGCACGAGATCGCCAATGGCGATGGCGATCAGGTAAGGCGGGATCGGCTGCGGCATGCGAAAGCGATAGGCGCGCTTGCCGTCCTGTGTGCGCTCGCCGTTCGGCGTAAGCATTTCCGCGCTCATCACCGCTTTCAGATCGGCGGGGACGACGATGCGTGCGTCGTAGGTTTGGCGAATACCGGGGCTGTCTTGGGTTGGGATCCAGGAGCGGTTGTGGATCGCTTGGCCTTGGCTGAACAAGAAGCGCTTGTTGCTGGCGGTCTGCGCTGGCTCCAGCCATTGCAGCGCGCTCGCATTCTCGGCGCTCTCATACTCGATCTCGATGCGCCGCGCGCCGTTCAACTGGATAGTCAGCGGCGCGCCCTTGGTCGGATCGCTTTCGCCGAGCGTAAAGGTGGTGTCGCGACCGTTGGCGCGGATGCGCTGGATCACGAGACCTTTGCTGTCGAGCACGATTTCTTGCGCATCGGCGCGCGCGACGATGTCGAGCGTGGCTTTGCCGGAGAAACGCTTGCGATCGAAGTCAGCGGTGAGATTGAGCGAGACGTGACGCACGCGCGCTTCATCAGGGCGGGCATAGGAGCTGGTGTCATGCGGCAGCGGCGCCATCGGATCGGCGGCGCCGAGCGTGGCGTTGGTGGCGCAGGCGGCCAGCAACGGCGCGGCCAGCGCGGATTGCAGCAAAGTACGGCGAAGCATGGCGTTTCCCCTAAGTTTTGGGGCTACCAAGCGGCTTTGCGACGGACGTGCAAGTGCGATTGGTCGCGTTCATGGACCGCGGGTCTTCAGACCCGCATTTCCGCTGCTTGTGGTGTCGCATGCGGGTCTGAAGACCCGCGGTCCATGACTATTCGTCCTTCGGCTTCATCACGCCCGAGAACGTAATCACGGCCAGGGCGGTGAGGATCGCGCCGAGGATGGCGTAGAGCGCGTGCGCCCATTTCCAGAGGGCCGCGCCCTCGAACAAGCGCCAATCGCTGGTCTCGGAGAGGGGCATGCCAGCTGAGAGCTCCGCGCGCGCCGTTCGGCCTGGGCGGCAGCGGCTTTCTTGGCCGAGATCGATCACAGGCAGCGCCACATCGATGGCGTAAAGCGCAGGCTCGACCGCGCCATTGCACTGTGCGCCGCGCGGCGTCACCAGCGCGCCTTGCGCATTCATTGTCAGCACGCCGAACACGCCGAGCGCGAGAAACAGCGCCAGCGATCTCGCAATCCGCAGCGGCGAAAGCCCATAGCCGGCGATGGCGCCGAATAGCGACGAGAGCAGCCAGGTGAACGGCCCGGCCGAGGCGACGCGCGTGCGCCGATCATGTTGCGCCAACAGGATGCAACGCGCATCCTCGCGGTGGCCGGCGCGGGCATAGACGCGGGCTGCGTGCGTTAATGGCTGCGACGAGAATTTTGGCGTGCGCGAAAGCCAGTTGAGCCGATGCCGCCAACGTTCGTCTGCGCTGTCGATCCGAGCGTAAGCGAAGCCATCGAGGTCGATGCGCGCGCCTTCGACGCCCCAGCCGGTTTTCACGTCATCGTCGAGCGCCGAGCAACTCGCGCCTGATGCGTCGATCAGCGCGTCTTGCTGCGTCGTCAGCGCCCGCGCTTGCACGGGGCCGGCGATGGTCGCGTCGGCGAACGAAAACACCGCGCCCTTGGCGCCGTCGGGCCCTGGGCCGCGCAGTTCGAGCGCGCTCCATGAGAGCCCGCCATCAATACGGGCACGTGCGAACTTGGCGCCGCCTTCGATCACGGTTTTTTGGCCGTGGGGCGCGAAACCGTCCTCGGCCAGTTTGAACGTCAAATTGCCGCCGACGCGCACATTTGGCGCGCGAATGGCCCAGGCGCCGCCATTGATGAAGCGCCCGCCGCCAAAGGCGAGGTAGCCGTCGATTCTGGCGTCGGCGAAGAAGACTTCGCCTTTGACGTTTGCGCCTTGAAGCAATGCTGCGCCGCCAATTGTCGCGCTGGTCGCGTCAAGCGCGCGTCCGAATGTATCGCCGCGCGGCGTGGTGCGGTGCGCGATCTCGGCGCCGCGAAGATCGAGGTTGCGGGCGATTTTGGCGCCTTGCAGCGAGAGTTGTCCAGCGACCTTTGTCTCAAGCCCAATCACCATGCCGCCGATATCGGCGTTGCTCGCGTTGAGCGCGATGCCAAACTCGTTGCGGAATGCGCCATCGCTGACGATGACATCGCCCGCGATGCGCGCGCTGAGCAAGCGCACCGCGCCCTCGGCCTTGAACTTCGTTGACATCATCAGCGCGCCCAGTGTCGCGCCGTCAAAGTTCAGCGCTTCGCCACGCGCATCGTCCGTGCGGTTGAGAAACTGGCCGCCGACGCAGCTGACAATGCCGCTCACGCGCGCATCCACGAGCCAAATCCGGCCGAAGGCGTCAAAGCCTTCATCGAATAACAGGCTGCCGGCGATCTCGATGCTTTGCAGCATCAGTGCGTCGTCGTCGCTATCGATGGCGCGCGCGAACTTGGCCCCGCGCGCGGCGAAGTCGCCGTCGATGCGGGCGCCGCGCAGTTTGGCGGTCAGCGTCTCTAGTCCGGGCGCGCCGAGCGGGGCGACATTGCAGAGATCGAGTTCGCCGTCGATTTGCGCCTCGACGCCGTCGAGCCGGGTGAGACGGCTATCAGCCAGCGAAAGCCGCGCCAGCCGGCTATGGCTTATATCGATCGGCTCCGCGATTTCGCACTCGACCAGCGCGAGCGCCGGGAGCCCCGCGCCGCCGGCGCCTGAACAATCCGTAAGGTCAAGCGCGCCCTCAACCCGCGCGCCACGCAGGCGGACGCCGGGCGCGTGCACGGCCCAGTTCTCGTCCAGCCGTAACAGCAGCTTCCGCAAAAACCCCGATCGGACGGCGGGTTTCACCCCGCCTGGCCCGGCCATCGGCGTGAAATCCGCGACTTCGCCAAGGCGCGTGCGCTCCACCACGAAATGTTCGTGTGGCGACAGGTCGTTCGCGTCGAACGCCATGATGATCCCCCGGCCCCCACAGCCGCAGCCAGCCCACTAAAGCATCCCAGGCACGCACGAGCGAGTCGGCTTATATGAAAGAGATGACAGAGACCGGGCCTCTCGCGGCGGCGCCAGCGACTTCCAATCTGCCGGAGCTTTCCGTCAGCGAATTGGCGCAGGCGGTAAAGCGCGCCGTCGAGCGCGATTTTGATCGCGTGCGCGTGCGCGGCGAATTGGGCCGGGTGCTGATCGCCAAGTCCGGACACCTTTACGTCGATCTGAAAGACGAGAACGCCACCATCTCCACCGTGATGTGGAAGCTGAACGTGCAGCAGCTTTCGTTCAAACCGGAAGAGGGCTTGGAGGTTGTCGTTGAGGGGCGGCTCTCGACCTATCCCGGCCGCTCACAATATCAGCTCATCGCCGAACGCATGGCGCCGGCGGGTGTCGGCGCGCTGCTGGCGCAGTTGGAGAAGCTGAAGGCGAAGCTCGCGGCGGAGGGCTTGTTCGCGCCGGGGCGGAAGAAGCCGATCCCGTATCTGCCGCGCGTGATCGGCGTGGTGACGTCACCAACGGGCGCCGTGATCCGCGACATCTTGCATCGCTTGAGCGAACGCTTTCCGCGCCGCGTGATCTTGTGGCCAGTGTTGGTGCAGGGCCCGGAAGCGGCGGGCCAAGTGGCGCGCGCGATCAAGGGCTTCAACGCGTTGCAAGGCGCCGACCGGCCCGATGTTCTTATCGTCGCGCGCGGCGGAGGTTCGATCGAGGATTTGTGGGCGTTCAACGAAGAGATCGTCGTGCGCGCCGCAGCGGCGAGCGACATCCCGCTCATCAGCGCGGTGGGCCACGAGACAGATACAACGCTGATCGATTTCGCCTCCGACCTACGCGCGCCAACGCCAACGGGCGCAGCCGAAAAGGCCGTGCCGGTGCGCGCGGAGTTGATCGAGCGTGTGACCTCGATCGAAGGGCGCTTGAAGAATGGTTTGGTGCGCGGGCTGGAGCGGCGGCGCACGGAGCTGCGCGCGGCGGCGGCGAAACTGCCACGTCTGGAAACGCTCTTCCAAATACCGCAGCAACGCTTCGACCGTGCCGCTGAGCGGCTGAACGCGGCGCTCGTCGCCAATACGCGTGCGGCGCAATCGAAGCTCGATCGTATCTCCGCGCGGCTGCGGCCCGAGGCGCCAGTCAACGACATCGCCCGTCGCCGCGATCTGCTTTCGCGCTGCGCCGTGCGCTTGCAGCCGGCGATTGCGCGCACGCTGCTCAATCACCGCAAGCATCTAGACGCCTCCGGCCGCATGCTCGAAAGCCTTTCGCACAAGCGCGTGCTGGAGCGCGGCTTCGTCATGGTCCACCGCGAGGACGGCACGCTAGTGCGCGCTGGCAAGGACTTGAATGCCGGCGATGTCGTCGATCTCACGTTTGCCGACGACCACAAGAAGGCGGTCATCGATCCTCCTGCGGATGCGGCGAAGCCCAAGGTCAAGCTCGCTAAGCCGGGGGGCGGCCAGGGCTCATTGTTCTGAGCGTCGGCGGCTCTATGATGGCGGCGATGCAGAGCCGGCAAGCGCCATGAGTTTCGAGGAAGCAGCGACGCGCTTTCAGCGCGGCGATGCAGCCGGCGCGGAGGCCAAGCTGCGCGATGTGCTCGCGCGCGAGCCCAAGAGTGTCGACGCGTTGCACCTAAGCGCCGTCATCCGCCATACGCGCGGCGATTTGGTTGGCGCGGCGGAGTTGTTCGAAGCGGCGTTTAAGCTCGCGCCGAATGACGCTGCATTGGCCTTCAATCGCGCTGCGGTTTTTGCGGCGTTGAAGCGTCACCGCGAGTGCGCCGCCGCCGCCGCCGATGTCTTGCGCCTGCGCCCAGGTGATCAAGAGGCGCTGTTGCTGCAGGGCACGTCGCTGACCGCTTTAGGCGAACATGAGCGGGCGCTCGAGTGTCTCGCGAACGTCACGCTCGATCGCCCGACTGTTCACACGCATCGCGCCACCAGCCTCCTTGCACTTGGACGCCACGAGGAGGCGCTGCAAGCCAGCCATCGCGCCGTGCTCTTGGCGCCCAACGATGCCGATGCGCGTTATCTGCGCGGCAGCGTCCTGCTGGCGCTCGATCGCGGCGCCCAGGCGTTGTCGGATTTCGAAACCGCACTCGCTGTCGCGCCCGGCAATCTCGCCGCACGCGCCGGTCGGGCGAGCGCGTTGTGCGCCGCCGAGCGGCAAGAGGAGGCGCTGGCGGAGATCGACGCCGTGCTGATGGTTGCGCCCGATCGCGCGGACTATCACGCGCTACGCGGTGTCATACTGAGCGGACGTAGTCGCGAGGAAGAGGCGACGGCGGCGTTCGAGCGATCGCTGTCACTGCGGCCGGAGGATAGCGAAACGCCGTTGGCGCTGGCGGACTCCCTTTTGGCGCAGGGCGATTTCGCGCGCGGCCTGCCGGCGTACGAAGCGCGCTTTCGCTCGCGCACGACACGCCCGGCGCCGCCGTCGGAGGCGCCGCTCTGGGCGGGCGAGGATTTGAGCGGCAAGACGTTGTTGCTGCAGGGCGAGCAGGGTTTTGGCGATCTTTTTCAGTTCTGCCGTTTCGCCCCGATTCTCGCGGCGCGCGGCGCGCGTGTCGTTCTGCAGGAGCGAAGCCCGACATTGCGACTGCTGCAATCGCTCGTCGGCGTTGATCAATTGGTCTCGGCAGACGAGCCGGCGCCGTCTGCGGACTATCGCTTGCCGCTGCTCAGCGCGATGCATGTGCTTGGTATCCGCATCGACACGATCCCAGCGCCGATCCCTTATCTCAGCGCCGAGCCGGATCGCGTTGCGCATTGGCGCGCGCGGCTGCCGCCGGCGAAGCGGCGCATCGGCGTCGTCTGGTCAGGCTCTCGCGCGCATAGTCGCCAGGGCTTGCGCAGCTTCGACGACGCGGCGCTGGCCCAGCTGCTTGAGGCGGAGGAGGCGTTCGTCAGCCTGCAAATAGAGTCTCATCCCGCGCCCGCCGCGCGAGGCGTTCCGCAGTTCGGCGCCGAGATCTTGGACTTCGCCGAAACGGCCGCTTTGATCGAGAACGTCGATCTTGTGATCTCCATCGATACGGGCCTCGCCCACCTCGCCGGTGCGTTGGGTAAACCGGTATGGATCATGCTGCCGTTGCGGGCCGATTGGCGTTGGATGCGCGAGCGCAGCGACACGCCATGGTATCCGAAAGCGCGGCTCTTTCGCCAAACCAAGCCCGGCGACTGGACAGGCGTTGTCGCCCGCGTGCACGCAGCGCTTCAAGAATAGTAAGATTTCTGTTCGACCAAGCCGCCCTTGGCGAGGCGGCTGATGCGCTGTTTCAGGCGGTGGCGGCGGTCGTTGTTGAGGGCGATACGTGAAAGCAGGGCGGCCGACTTGGTCAACGCTTGCGGCGCGCGCTTGAACCGTTGACGCGACGCTTCCTCACATATCCAAAGCACGCTGTTGACCGCTTTCAGCCGCCGTTTCAGCGTCGCCAGGGCCGCGTTCTTCGCCACGTAGGGTGCGGCGATCGCTTCCAGACCCGCCAGTTCGCGCTTGATGTGCGCGCGCTTGGCCGGGGAGCTTATGCGCCGCGCCTTGATCTCAAGGATGGTCAGGCGATCGATCAGTTCGCCCAGCGACAATGGCGCGGATAACAGCGTCATGACGCTGTGGTAAACCGCACCGATGGGGTTCGCCAAGGCTTTCGCCCAACGTGCTGCGCCGCTAGTGCGCGTGCGGCATACGCGCAAACACGAGCGCCAGCACAGCCGAGGCTGCCGCCGCGAACCACACCGCATCGAAGCCGAGGCGCGCGAACGCCAAGGCGCCGGCGACGCCGCCTGCGATAAGTCCCGACCAGAGCAAGAGATAAGGGGCCCAGCCCCAGCGCGGACCGCCCGTGATGGCCGTAGCAAGGCGTTGTCCGAGCCGCACCAGCGTGCCTGTCATATAGGTGACGCCGATGCTGACTTCGCCGTCGCGCTGGAACACGCTGTTTTCCGCGCCCATGGCGATGGCGAGCAGCGTGACCGCAGCGCCCGTTGCACCCAGCGCACCGAGCAGCGCCGCCAACGCCAGGAGCGCTGTCACCATGACTAGCACGCGGACGCTGCCTTGCGTGTCGGAACCGCGATTGGCCAGCGCTCCCAGTATGACCCCGCATACGAACGCTGCGATCAGGCCCCCTGCGAGCGCCGCACCCGGCAGCGCGCCCGCGAGCCCCACGCCCAGCCGGGTGGAATTGCCGCTCATGAACGAAACGAAGAACCCGCCGAGCTGCACATAGGCGATGGCGTCGACGAACCCAGCCAGCGCCGAAAGCGCGGCGGCAATGACCCAATAGCGGCGCCGGTAGCGAATCATGGGCTCATTGTGCGCCATTTGGAGCTGGGGCCGAGCCGCGCTAAACAGTCGCCATGAACAAGCACGATCCAGGCGGGCCTGAGGCTCAAGTCCATTATGGCGACAATGAAATCACGATCCTGAAGCAGGGATTGTTCGTCCGCTGCGCGGTGTCGGGCGAGAAGATTCCGCTGGATGACTTGCGCTACTGGAACGTCGATCTACAGGAGGCCTATCGCGGCCCGCAGGAGGCGACGCAGCGCTGGAAGCAGGTCAACGCGGAGAAAAAAGCATGAAGCTGTGGGCCGGGCTGATAGCGGTGTTGTTGGCTGCGTGCGCCGCAGGCGAGGCGCCGGCTGCGCCGGAGACGCCGCCGCAGGTCGTTGCTGAAGCGCCGCCGGTTGAAGTGACGCCTGAGCCTGTACGCGCGCCCGCGCCGACGACGCTTTCGATCGCCTGCGCCGGCGCCTTTACCCAAGGCGGCATTGCGCTGTGCCGCACGCTTCCTGGCGCGGCGGTTACGGTTGACGGCGCCGAAGCGGGCGCTGCCGATGGCGATGGCTGGGCCGTTATTGGCTTCACCCGCGAGCATGGCGCCAGCGCCCGCGTCGCGGCTAGCGCGCAAGGCGCCACTGTCGCGCAAAGCTACGAGATCGCGCCGCGCGAATTTGATATTCAGCGCGTTGATGGTTTGCCGCCGCAAACCGTGACGCCGACCGATCCTGCGGTGCTCGCGCGCATTCAGCGCGAAGCGGTGCTGAAGCGCGCGGGCTGGGATAGCTTCGCGCCGATCCAAGGCTGGCTCGACGGGTTCATCATTCCTGTTGAAGGCGGGCGCGTGTCAGGGCGCTGGGGCAATCAGCGCGTGTTGAACGGCGTGCCGGCTTCGCCGCATTTTGGCTACGACATCGCGGCGCCCGCGGGCACGCCGATCCGCGCCCCCGCCGAAGGCGTGATCACGCTGGCGCAGCCCGACATGCATTATGAAGGCGGCCTCGTATTCATCGATCACGGCCAAGGCCTCATCACCATGTATCTGCACATGAGCCGCATCGATGTCGGCGTTGGCGATACGGTGGAGCAAGGGCAAGTTATCGGCGCAATCGGCTCAAGCGGCCGCGCCACTGGTCCGCATTTGTGCTGGCGCATGAAATGGCGCGAACGCCAACTCGATCCAAGCGTGGCGATTGAAGGCCTGGCGCTGGCGCGAGCGGAGTTGCTGGCCGCTCGTTAGCGCGTCACGACCTGCATCACTAGCAGGACTGCCGGTTCGTCGCCTTCGTTGCGCCAGCCGTGCGCGGTGTCGGCGTCTTCGCGGGCGACGTCGCCGGCGCGGTAGCGGATTTCGTCCATACAGGAATTGCGAAACTCGACCATCTCGCCCGAGACGATGAGAGCCATGCCTTGGTTCACATCATGGGTGTGCCAGGCAATGGCGCCTCCCGGCGCGATGGTGAGCCGGCGCAGGCGCACGCCGCGCTGCGGATCGCTGGCCAACGGCACCAGCGCGATCTCTTCGCCGGTGACGCCGCGCGATTCGTTATCACTGCCGATGCGCGCGTTCTCAAGTCTGCGGCCGGGCGGGCATTCGCGCACGCGCGCGTTCTGAATCGCCTCCAATGTGGGATCGATGCGTGGCTCGCCGCCACCCGGCATCACACGCTCCACGGTGGCGCAGGCGCTCAGCGCCAAGAGCGACGCGAAAGTTCCCGCTACCCGCATCGTGGTGCATCCCCGTTTGCCTGAAAGATCGCCCGCAAGGTTTGCTCCTGTTTGCCCGCTTCCATCCAGAAACCGGCCATCGTCATGGCATAGACAAAGAGCAGCAGGAAGAGCGCGATGCCCACGCCGATCCAACCCGCGCTCACTGCCGCGATCAGCGCGCCCATGATCCACACCGCCACGAAGGCGTAAACGAACCAAAACATGCGCATGCGCACAGCGATGCGGCTGCCGCGCACGCCGGCGCGCACGGTTGCGTCGATCACCGGCAGGAACGAGTTGCGATAGCCGATGACGCGGCGCACGTGGAACCCGTCGCTCGTCATCTGCCCTTCAAAGCGTTTGTCGTTGGCGCTGCTCGGCCAACCCATGCGGAAAAACTTCTCCGGCTCGACATGCGCCGCCATCGCCGCGAGCGCCGCTTGGCGGTCGAGCGGCGAGGCGATCTCAAAATGGTTTTGCGGCAGCCACTTCATCATCCACTCCCGCGTGCACATCAAACGCACGCGCTGTCGTGGTCAAGGCGAAACGGCTACATCACGCCGGCTTTGCGCCACGCTTCTTTCGGCCAGCGCCGGTGTGGCCAGAACCATTGGCCGGGCGCTTCGCGCACGCGCGCTTCCATGAACTCATTGATGCGCTTAACGCCGTCATAGACGGTCTGCGGATCGTCGGGCTTGGCATAGTCGAGCGGAATCGGCGGATAGGCAGTGGCGACGAATTGCGTGCCTTCGAGTCTACGCCCGGTGATCGGAATGAGCGGCACGCCGAACTTGAGCGCAAGCCGCGTGGGACCGTCCGCCGTCATGCAATCGTAGCCGAAGAACGGCACGGCGAGGCCTTTATTGTACTTTTGATCATTCATCACCGCGATCGAGCGCTTCTTCTTCAGCGATCGCAGCAAGCCCATGCCGCCTTCTTGGCCCTTCGCCGCTTGCAGCGCGAGGCCGAAGGCGGCGCGCGTTTCGACGATGTATTTGTCGATGATCGGATTGTTGGCGGGGCGATAGGTGAAGTGGCAGGTGGGATCGACTTGGGCGAGGCAGAGCGAGGTGATTTCCCAATCGCTGAAATGGCCGCCGATAAAGACGGCGCCTTTGCCGATCGTGGCTTCGACGATCTCTTTGCCTTTGAATTGAAGTTCGCCGGATTGGTAGCGCGCGAGAAACTTGTCCATGTGCGCGAATTCGCCGGTCATGCGGCCGAGTTCTCGGAAGCTCTCCTTGCGTACCTCGCGATGCCACGCGTCGCTCTCGTTCGGAAACGACATTCGGATGTTGCGGATGGCGGTCTTCCAGGCGCTCGCCGTCGGCGCCACGACCGGCACGATGCCAGCGCCCCAGCGCGATGCGCGCTCGAGACCCAGCGCGCCGAGCCCGCCGACATAGACGTTCCACGCAAACGCCTCGAGGCGGAACTGAAGATTGAGCGGTTTAGGCTTCGCCATGCGTCGCTTTCATCCGCGATTGGATTGGCGCGAGCAAGGCGTCGAGCGCGGCGTCATCGTCGAACTTGGCCGTAACGGGCAGAACCACCACGCGGGCGCGCCATTCGGGCGAGAGCCGGGCTGCATCCTTCTCGGTGGTGATCAATTGTCCGCCGCGCTCTTCGGCCAGTTGCGCGAGCATTGTCAGGTCGTCCTCGGAGTAGAGGTGGTGATCGGCAAACGGGATCGCGTCTTCGAGATCGGCGCCGAGATCGGTTAGCGTATCGAAGAACTTCTCGGGCCGCGCCAAGCCTGCGAACGCCACCAGTTTACCGCGCGGAACGGCGCCGACCGGCGCGAGATGCGCATGCAGGATCGGCTTGCTGAAGCCCGCGAGCCACATCCGTTCCGTCGCTCTCTCGCCCGACGTATGCATTATGACGATCGCATCGGCGCGCTTTAGCCCGTCGCTCAGCCGTTCGCGCAACGGGCCGGCCGGAAATACCGCGCCGTTGCCGACGCCGAAGCCGGCGTCCACGGCAACGAGCGAGAGATCTTTTCCCAAGGTCGGGTTCTGAAAGCCGTCATCCATGATGATGACATGGGCGCCCGCCTGCGCCGCCGCTTGCGCGCCTGCAAATCTATCGCGCGCGATCCAGGCCGGGCCATCGGCGGCGTGCAGCAGCGGCTCATCGCCGACTTCGCTCGCCTGCATGTCAGGCGTGACACGCAGCGGCCCGGCAACGCGTCCACCATAGCCGCGCGACAGTGTATGCGCGTTCGGCCCGAGCTTGGCGCGCAGCGCGCGCGTGATCGGCGTTTTGCCGGCGCCGCCGACGGTAAAATTGCCGACGCAGATCACCGGCACGCTCACACGCCGCGAGATCGTCGTCTCGATGCGCCGAGCCGTCGCCCAGGCGTAGGCCCAAGACACAGGCGTCAGCAGTGCGCGAAGGGCGAGCGCAGAATCGCGTCCGCTCACATCAGCGCGCCAGAACTCAGGCGGACGCATTGGCGGCTCTTGTCTCGGCGCGGGCAGGTAGGAGCGCCAGGATTTGCGTAACGGTGGCGTCCATCGCTGCAGCACCTTGGTCAATGACCGCGCGCGCGGCTTCCGCTTGCGCGGTGCGCGCGGCTTCATCGCGCCAAAGTGCGGCGATCGCGCCAGCGAGCGCTTCCGGGTTCGGCGCGATGGTGACGCCACCTGCAGCCACAAGTGTGTCGAACAAATCCTGGAAGCTCTCCACGTTTGGCCCGCTGACAATCGCGCAGCCGAGCTTCGCTGGCTCGACGGGGTTATGTCCCTTCAGATGCGCAAGCATGCTCCCAGCAATGAGCGTGCAGGGCGCCAGATCGTAGAACAGGCCCAGTTCGCCGAGCGTGTCGGCGACATAGACTGACGCCGCGCCAACCGGCTCGAACCGCGACCGCCGCGGCGCGCCGCCGGCAAGCGCGGCCACCGCTGCGCCGCGTTCAGGGTGGCGTGGCGCGATGATGAGCAAGGCATGGGGAAATTCAGCCCGGAGCGCTGCGTGCGCCGCGAGCATGATCTCGTCCTCGCCCGGATGTGTCGACGCGGCTAGCCAAAGAGGGCGCGCGCCAATCTCCTCCGCAAGGGCCGTTCGTGCGCCTGCGTCGACGCGCGGCGGCGCGATCGCGAGCTTCAAATTTCCAAGCGCCGCCACCGGCGTTCCGCGCAGACGCGAAAGCACAGCGGCGGTGCGCTGATCGGCGGCCGACACCCAGGCGAACGCCTTGCTCAATCTTTGACCGGCCTTGGACCAGTTCTCCCACCGCCGCAGAGAGCGCGGGCTCATGCGTGCGTTCACCAGAGTCAGCGGCACGCCCGTCGCGTCCGTTTGCAGGATCAGGTTCGGCCAGAGTTCGCTTTCGACAAAGACTGCAAGATCAGGCCGCCAGTGCGCGAGAAACCGCCGCACCGCGTCACGACGATCGAGCGGAACGTACACATGTGTCGTCCGCGCTGGGGTGCGTTGGGCGATCAGATCGGCGGAGGTGCGCGTGCCGGTGCTGATGAGGAACGAGAGCGAAGCATCACGCGCAGACAGCGCTTCGATCAGCGCCAGCGCCACGCCGCTTTCGCCGACGCTGGCTGCATGCAGCCACACAAGCGCGCCAGCGGGGCGTTGGCGCGCGTAGCGTCCGTAGCGTTCGCCGAGCCGCGCGCGGTCCTCTTTACCGTTGCGCGCGCGCACGCCGAGCCAGAGGCTCGCCAACGGCCCGGCTAGCTGCGTCGCCACGCCATAGAGGAACAGGGCCGGCGAGCCGCTCACTTTGCGTTCGCCGCTTCTTCCGGGGCGGAAAGCGACATGCCGTTCTTCGCCGCCGGCTCAATTATGGCCACGCCAGCGAGCCGGTCCGCTTCTGCGGCGATGCGGTTCATCTCAGCTTCCAGCGCAAGGCGCACGGCCTCGATCTCTTCCTCGTTGGCATTGGGCGAGGGCGGGGCGATCGGGTTGCTCCAAATCAGCACGCCGCGTCCGAACGGCAGCGGTAGCACGAAATGGTCCCAGCTTTTTTTGAAGACGACGCGGTTCGACGTCGCCCACGTCACCGCCACGAGCGGCGCCTCGGCGATCTTGGCCAACAGGACCGCGCCGCGCTTGACGCGCATGCGCGGCCCGCGCGGGCCGTCTGGCGTCATGGCGATGACGCCGCCGCCCTCGATATGGCGCGCCATGGAGAGCATGGCTTCGACGCCGCCTTTACTGCGCCGGCCGGCCTTGGCGGCCGAGCCGCGGATCACCTCAGCCCCGACCGTGCGCGCGGTGTGCGCGACGATGCCGCCTTCGCGCGATTGCGAGATCAGCATTTTTGCTTTTGGAACACCGGGCCCGAACGCCCACATTTTGTGGACCAGCGAAAAGCGGCCATGCCAGATGCACCCGATCAGCTTGCCGCCGTCCGGGCGCCAGAACGGCGCGATGGCCTCCTCGTTGACCCGCGTCCACCGTGTGGTGAGGCCCACAAACAGCATGTAGCCGCCGATCAAGCGGCCAAGCAGGAACTGGATTAAGGGGTCGCCGAGGAGGGTCTTCATGGGTCCGCTGGGGCCACGCCTTCCGGGCGGGCGCGATGGCCCTTATACGGGGCCGCGCCCGCTTCGCACCAGAACCCGCACCCAGGAAAACCATGACTCCCCCGGATAAGTCCGCACGCTTCGATCTGAGTACGCCCGATGGGCGACGGCGGGCCGAGCGCGACTTGATCTGGGGGGACCACGGCTTCCTACGGGCGCGGTTCTCGAACTTCCATTGGATCGAACCCGGCGTGATGGCGCGGGCCAACCAGCCGTCGCCGCAAGCGGTCGCGCGCTATGCCGCACAAGGGTTCAAGACCATCCTTAATCTGCGTGGCCCGTCAGACACCGGCTACTACAAGTTGGAGCGCGAAGCCTGCGAGCGGCACGGTATCGAAATGATCGACGTGCGGATGTTCTCGCGCGAGGCGCCGAGCTTCGCGCAGGTCGAGCGGGCGAAGGCGCTGTTTGAGACGATCGAGTATCCGGCGCTGATGCATTGCAAATCCGGCGCGGACCGCGCTGGCGCCATGGCGGTGCTTTACAAGCACCTGAAGATGGGCGTGCCGATCGCGGATGCGGTTGAGCAACTCGGCTTCAAGTATCTCCACGTGCGCCACGGCAAGACCGGCGTGATTGACTATTTCTTCGAGCGCTATCTCGCGGAAGGAAACGGCAAGACGTTTCTGGAGTGGGTCGAGGGAACCGACCCGAAGGCGATCAAGGCGGCGTTCATGCGCAAGCTGTCGGCGAACATTCCGCTCGATGCGCTCCTGCAGCGCGAATGAGTTGCAGGGCGCTCCAGGCTCGGGGATAAGCAACGGCGAGGCGGTGGGCGACGGAATGACGGTAAAGGTGCTTGGACGCCGTCTTCCGGCCGCGGCGACCTACGTGGTCGCGCTGACCAGCGCGTTGCTTCTGCTCCTGCTCACGGTGGGTGCTGCGCTGTGGCAGAGCGCGTCGACCGAAGAGCTTGGCGAGCAAGTGCGCGAGTCAGCCGATCGCCGCGGCCACTATCGCGTCTTGCTCCAGCGCATCACCGATGCTGAAACGGCTCAGCGTGGGTATCTGCTGACCGCCGACCCAGAGTATCTTGAGCCGATCCAGGGCGCGCTCACCGATACGCTCGCAGAGATACGGGCCCTTCGCGAAGACGCCGCGAACAATCCGGAGGCGCCGCAGAATGTCGAGCGTCTGGAAGAGTTGATCACGGCCAAGTTTCGCGAGTTGCAGGAAACCATCACGCTGCAAGATCGCGGCGATCGCCGGCGCGCCATGCAGATCGTCACGTCGGACACGGGCAAGGAGACGATGGACGGCATCCGCGCCATTGTCAGCGCCGCTGAGCTACATGAAACCGAGGTCCTTGATGTCGCGCTAGCGGCGAGCGACGCGGCTGGCGCACGGCTTCGCTGGGTTATCATTTTCGCAGGTCTCTTGCTTGTTGGCATCGGCGCGCTGCTGGTGATGACGGTGCGCGGTGCGATGGCTGAATTAAGCCGTTCGCGCGACAATGCCTTGGAAGCTCAACATCTGGCGGTAGACGCCATGCACGCGCGCGAGCAGGCGGAAACCAAAGTCCGTCAGATGCAAAAGATGGAGGCTATTGGTCAGATTACCGGCGGCGTCGCGCATGACTTTAACAACATGCTCGCCGTCATCATGTCTGCGTTGCAGCTGGCGCGCCGCCGCATGGATCGAGGCGAGCCGGGCGCGGAACGCTTCATCGACGCCGCCGTGGACGGCGCCCGCCGCGCTGCATCGCTCACCAGCCGCTTGCTGGCGTTCGCGCGCCGCCAGCCGCTCAGCCCTAGCGTGATGGATATCAACCGCGTGCTCGGCGACATGTCCGACATGCTGCGCCGAACACTGGGTGAGCAGATCGTGCTGGAAACCGTGGTAGCCGGCGGCCTCTGGCGCGTGAACGTCGATCGCCAGGAACTCGAACAGGCGATACTCAATATCTGCGTCAACGCGCGCGACGCGATGCCGGACGGCGGTAAGCTCACCATTGAATCGGGCAACGCGCATCTCGACGAAGCTTACGCCGCTGCGAATTTCGAGGTCACGCCTGGCCAGTACGTGATGATCGCCATTACCGACACCGGCGCCGGCATGAGTCCGGAGGTGCGCGACAAGGCGTTTGAGCCGTTCTTCACCACCAAGGATATCGGCCGCGGCACCGGCTTAGGGCTTAGCCAAGTCCACGGCTTCCTGAAGCAAAGCGGCGGGCACGCCGCGATTTATTCCGAGCCCGGCGTCGGCACGACAGTGAAGCTCTATCTGGCGCGCACCCAGCTGGAAATGACCGCCGACGACGAGCGCGCGTCGGTGACGACGGACGTCAGCGGCGATCCGGGCACAATTATTCTCGTGGTCGAGGATGAAGAGCGGGTGCGCTCACTCAGCGTCGCGTCGTTGCGCGACCTGGGCTACACAGTGCTGCACGCATCAAGCGGACCGGCGGCGCTGAAAGCGCTGGAAGCCAATCCCGGCGTGGCGCTGTTGTTCACCGATGTTGTGATGCCGGGCATGACCGGTAAGGTTTTGGCCGATGAAGCGCGCACGCGTTACCCGGCGCTCAAGGTCCTTTATACCACCGGCTATACGCAAAATGCGATCGTCCATAATGGTGTGCTCGATGCGGATGCGCGTTTGCTGCTGAAGCCGTATTCCCTGAACGATCTCGCCAAAAAGGTGCGTGCGGTGCTCGACGAATAGCGCTGCTATTCAGCCGCTTGGGGCTGAAACTGAAGCCGGCTCAAGCGCGCATACAGTCCGCCGCGCGCAACCAATTGCTCGTGGGTCCCGAGTTCGACGATGCGGCCATCTTCCAATGTGATGATGCGGTCGGCGTCGCGCACCGTCGCCAAGCGGTGCGCGATCACAAGCACGGTGCGCCCCTTAGAGAGCCGCGCCAAGGCCTCTTGCACTTTGGCTTCGCTTTCGGCGTCCAGCGCGCTGGTTGCTTCGTCCAAAAGCAGGATCGGGGCGTCGCGCAGAAATGCGCGTGCGAGTGCGACGCGCTGGCGCTCGCCGCCAGAGAGATTGGCGCCGCGGTCGCCGACATTCGTGTCGTAGCCATTTGGCAGTTCGGTAATGAAATCGTGGGCTGCGGCGTTGCGTGCGGCTTCCTCGATTTCTGCATTGCTGGCGCCGGCGCGGCCGAGTGCGATATTGGCGCGCACGGTGTCGTTGAAGAGCGCCGCCTCCTGCGCCACCAGCGAAATGGCTTCGCGCACGGACGCGACTTGCACGTCGCGCACATCCTGACCGTCGATGCGCACGTGGCCGCCGGTGGCGTCATAAAGGCGGGGCAGGAGATTGAAGATGGTCGATTTGCCGGCGCCCGAGGGGCCGACAAACGCCACCGTTTCGCCAGGCGCAACGCTAAAGCTCACGCCGTTCAGCGCCGGCGCATCTCCGTAGGTGAACGAGACATCCTCGAACGTCACCCGGCCTTCGCGCACCGCAAGCGGCTTGGCGCCGGGCTTGTCGACGATCGTCACCGGCTCGTCGATCAGGCCGAACACGCGTTGCAAGGCCGCGGACGCTTCTGAGAGCAGCGTGTTGGTTTGGCCGAGCGCGCGCGCCGCGGGCGCTGCGACCCCGACCGCGCCGATCATGCCGATCAGATCGCCCACGGTCATCAGGTCGTTCAGGATGCGGTAGCCGGAAATCCAGAGCACGCCCGCCAGCGCGACGCCGCCGACGATCTCCAGCAGCGGCACGGTACCCGCGCGGCTGTAGGCGAGCTTCATCGAGATCTTGCGGCGCGCTTCGAACGCTGCGTCGGCGCGGGCTTTCTCGCGATCCTCCAAACCATATGTTTTCACGGCGCGCGAGAAACTGAACGTCTCCATCAGCATCGCCGAGAGCGCTCCGATCTGCTCTTGTGCAACGTGCGTCTGTTTCATCGCGCGCTTGGCGATCTGTTGCAGCGGCCCGCCGGCGATCGCGAACGCCGCGGCGACAACGAGCGTCAGCACCCAATCCAGCCACAGCATCGAGGCGATTGCGCCGATCAGCGTTAGCGTATCGCGGATGATCGATTGCCCGCCGCGCACCAAGGCTTCGCTGACCACAGTGATGTCGTTGGTGAAACGCGAGACCAGCCGGCCAGGCTCTTCACGCGCGTGGCGGGCGAAGTCGACGTCCATCAGTTTCGAAAACATCGAACGCTGCAGATCGCGCAGCACTTTCAGCGCCACCGACTGCGACACCACCGCCTGAACCCAGAGCGCCACGGCGCGCACCGCACTCGCAGCCAGCACGGCGATCGGCGCCCAGATCACGACGTTGGCGTCACCTGCGGTGATGCCGTCGGTGGTGAATTTGAGGATCAGCGCGTAGGAGACGCCCGCGGCCGCCACCGCCGCCAGCGCCGGCAGCAATACGGCAATGTCGCTCAGATAGCGCGAGACGTATTCGCGCCAGAGCCGCGCGACCAGAGATGTCTTGTTCATGGCCTCGTCACATCTCGCCCTCGGGATCGGTCCCGGGATCGAGCAGGCGGTGGGCGTGGATGATGAAATAACGCATGCGCGCATTATCGACCGTGCGCTGGGCCGCACCCTTCCACGCGTCGTAGGCGGTGCGATAATTTGGATAAGCGCCGACGAAATCGACGGCGCTGAGATCGATGAACTCAGGCCGATCGAGATCCTTCAGTTCGCCGCCGATGACGAGGTGCAAGAGTTGGCGCGGTTGGTCGCTCATGAGATTCAAGTCTTTGTGCGCGGATCGGGAAACGCTTTGGTTCGCTCGATTAGCAAAGGGTGGAGCGCCGCGCCAGACATGGCGACCCCAGGCGCGCGCGGACTGGGCTGGTTGAAAACGAGCGGCTCGCCCCAAAGATCGGAGACGATGCCGCCGGCCGACTCGATGATGGCGGCGCCGGCCGCGATATCCCACTCGTTCTTGAAGCCGAACAGAACGCCGGCATCGCCCATGCCTGCCGCCACAAGGGACATGCGATAGGCGATTGAGTGGCGTTCGATAATGTCCATCTTCGGCCAAGGCGTCGGCCAGCGTCGGTCAGCAAAGCGGCTGCGTTGGCCCAGCATGCGCGCGCCGTCGAGCGTCTCGCGCTTCGTTGTGTGCATGGGCCGGCCATTCAGCGTCGCCGTTTCGCCGAGCGCGCCGAGAAAGAGTTCGTCCGTCATCGGATTGTAGACAACGCCAGCGAACGCGCGCTCACCTTCGACAATGCCGATCGAGATGGTCCATTGCGGCACGCCATTGACCAAGGCTTGAGTGCCGTCGATCGGATCGAGCATGAAGGTGCGCGCTTTGCCGATCCGACGCGTCGTATCGTCAGGCGCTTCTTCGGAGAGCCAGCCATAGCCGGGGCGCGCGCCGAGCAGGCGCTCCGTCAGCAACGCGTCGACCGCAAGATCGATATTGGTCACCGGGCCAAGCTCGCCCTTGGACTGAACCTCTAGCGGCTTGGCGTTGAGCGCCCGCGCTAGCGCTCCGGCTTCGCGCGCGGCGGCCTCTAGCAGTGCGAGTTCAGACGCCGCCGATTGCAAGGTCATCCACGATCAAGCTGGCGATTTCGAGCGAACCGCGATTGTCCACGTCCGAGCCGCAGCGGAGACGCGCGAAAATGTCCATGAGATTGCCGGCCACCGTCACTTCGCTGACCGGGTGCGCGATCTCGCCAGACTCGAACCAATAGCCCGCCACGCCAACTGACCAATCGCCAGTGTTCATGTTGAGCGCCGGCGAGAACATCTCGGTTATGAAAAGCCCTTTGCCGGCATTGCGCATGGAGGCCGCGAGATCGTGCTCTCCTGGCTTCACGAACATGTTGGCCGAACCGATGCCGGGCGGGCCGCCGTGGCCGGCGGTGGCGTGGCCGTTTGGCTCAAGCCCGAGTTGCCGCGCGGTGGATGCGTTCAGCAGCCAGGTCGTGATCACGCCGTCTTCGACCAGCGTCATCGGCTTGACCGCGCCGCCCTCGCCATCGAACCAGCGGCTGCCCATGCCGCGCTTCACGAACGGATCTTCGCGCACCTCAAAGCCCGGCGCGAACACACGCTGGCCGAGCTTGTCTTTCAAAAATGAAACGCCGCGTGCGACGGCCGTGCCGGAAATGCCGGAGAAGAGCGGCGAGATGATCCGCCCCGCGAGCCGGTTTTCGAAAATCACCGTGGCCTTTTGGCTGGCGACCTTGCGGGCGCCGAGCCGCTTGGCGGTGCGGTCGCCCGCGAGGCGTCCGATGTCTTCGGCGGAAGGCAGATCGGCGAAGAAGCGTTTGGTGCGCCACTCATAGTCGCGCTCCATCTCATCATCCTTCTCCGCCACTGGCTGCGTGCCAAGACTGTAGGACGTGCCGCTTTCGGCGCCCTCAAAGCCATCGGAGGTGGCGTAGACGAAATACGAGTTCTCGAACGACGCGCCGCCGCCGCCGGAATTGGCGATGCCGGGAATTGCGAGCGAAGCTGCCTCGCAGCGTTTAGCCAGATCGAGCAACTCCTCTGGGCTCGGTCGGGCCGTGTCGGATTGTTCGAGGTCGGGGCCTCCACCTGTGGCGCGATAGCGCGCATCGAGCAGGCCGCAGAATTTGTCCTCTGGCGCAGCTTTCGCCATCGCCAAGGTGCGTTCGGCCAGAGCCTTAAGCCCTTTGGTCGAGAGATCGGTGGAGGAGGCGGCGGCCTGGCGCTTGCCGATGAACGCCCGAAGCGCCACCGAGCGGCCTTCCTCGCGCTCCATCCCCTCAAGCGCGCCCAGACGCACCTCGGCCGAAATGCTTTCCCGGGAAGCCAGGGACGCCTCGGAGCCGTCAGCCCCGGCCTGTTTTGCGTAATCGATTAGGGCCGCGAGCGCGGCGTGTGAATCAGAGTCGAAAGCCATGGGGCGAACATGGGCTTGCCTCCGTCGGAGGGCAATCGCCATGCTGTGGTATCCAGATACTCAAAGCTGCTGGCTGAGCCCGGCATAGAGCAAGCCGCCACCGATTAGCGCGAACGAGAGCCAGGTCAGCAGCATGCCGATCATCCGCCCGGCATTGAGGACGCCGGTGTGCAGGCCGACGCCGTGCAAAATTCTTCCAGCCGTCAAAGAAAGTCCGCCAGCGTGCAGCAGCCAAAGCGGGGCGGCTGGCTCCATCAAGGCCAAAATCAGGATGCCGACGAGGCCCGCCGGAATGTACTCGGAGGCATTGCCATGCGCCCGCACGGCGCGTGAGAAATCCTCATTGCCGGCATCGCCCAGCGATATCTTGTGCTTGCGCCGGCCCGCCACCACCAGCACTGCCAGCACCAGCAAAATGAGAATGTTCGCGCCCGCATAGAGCGCGGCAATTTCCAGACGCAGCATTCGGCTCTCCCTCGCTTCACTGCTCTATGCCTGCGCTCTTCTGCATTTCAACGTTTTGTTTTGTTTTCGGAAACCGTGTGTTCATGGGCTGGCGTCATAGTCGTCATCAACAAGATGCCTCGAAGGCAACGGGATGGGTGGTTTGATCGACGCAGCGCTCTTGAGCCTCGTCGCATGGGCGATAATCGCGGTAGCTGCAGGCGTGGGCCTCGTAGTTGCCGCGATGACGCTCGTCCGCCGCGCGCGCGAAGGCGATTACGACCTCGCCGCCGGCTACAACGCCATGGCGCCGTACACCGAGCACTGAGCGGAACCTTACGAAAAACACAACGACCGCGCGCGTCCGCACCGCTATGAAGGCGGCGGAGGACTCACGATGAAATTTCGCGCGCTCGTTTTTGCCGTCGCTCTCGCTGGCTCTTTAGCCGCCTGTGGACAACAGGAGGCGCCGGCAGGGTCCGACACGCCCGCCTCGCAGGCCGCGCGTGAGTTCGATCTGCAAGTCGCGATCGGCCGCTACGATGTGATGCTCGGGCAAGTGAACGCGCTCACCGCCGATCGCCCCGGCGCCGGCGCCGTTGATGACAATCACCCGCGCGAACTGGCGCGCGAACTGCGCGAGACGGTCTGGCAGTACAACATCACGCGCTCGCGCTTGTGTGCGCGCGGCCTCTTCACTGAAGTCGCCTGCGGCCCGGCTTATGAGCCGGTGTGGATCGCCGAACCCTCCGACGTTGCGCCGACCATGGATGAAATCCAAACTCGCGCTGACGCCGTCGGCGTCGAAACTCAGCGCCTGTGGACCGCCGTCTGCGAAGACGCCCGCGTGCGCGAGACGGACGAGCAAGAACGCGCGCTGGTTTGCCCGATGGAGTAACGGTTATTTCAGCCGCCACACTGCTGCGCGCTTGATCTCCGCATCCTCGAGTGCCCGCGTCACGGGAATATCGTACGCGGCGATTTGTTCGAGTTTGTCGCGCGGCAAATAGGTCCGCCCCGGATCGCCGATCAGCACGGACTTGCCTTGCGCTTGTTGCGCGACCAGCCAGTCGAGCACGCGCGGCGCCAGATCGCGATCGTAGAAGAGATCGCCGACCAGGATGATCTCGGCGTCGCTCGGCTGGCCGACAGGATCGGCGTCGCTTGTCTCCAGCCGCACATCGTTGAGCGCTGCGTTCAGCGCTGCTGCGTGCGCCGCGAACGCGTCGATGTCCGCCGCCAGCGCTGACGCGGCGCCCGCCTTCATCGCCGCGATCGCCACCAATCCCGACCCCGACGCGACATCGAGCACGCTGCGTCCGCGCACAATATCTGAATGGTCAAGCACATAGCGCGCCAGAGCCTGCCCACCCGCCCAAGCAAACGCCCAAAACGGCGGCGGCAAGCCAAGCTCGCCCAGTTGCTCCTCCGTCAACTGCCACAAACTCACGGCGTCGTCGGCAAGATAAAGCTGAAGCTCCGGCACGTGGCTCGGTGCAAGTTTGCGCGTGTTTTCGCGAATGAAGCCGGGGACGTCGTCGATCAAGCGGCGACGGCCGCTGGCTTGTTCGTCGCTTCGCGCAACACGCTGAAATAACCGGGCGCAATTTGCATGCGCGACCAGTAGCCTTTGTCCATCAGCAGCGCATGCAAGCGCGGCAGGCGATAGCAGGGAACGTGCATGAAGACGTGGTGCTCGGCGTGATAATGCACCCAGAACGGCGCGATGAAGAGACGCTCGAATATGTTGGCCAACGTCGTGCGCGCATGGGTGAACGGATCGGCGCGCGTGTTCACGCAGGCATGTTCGGCAATGTTGCGCAAGCGCGTGACCAAAGGCAGCCACGTCGCTAGCGGCACGATCCAGAGCGCAAAGTACGCCCACCAATAGCCCGCCGCCGTCAGACCAGCGAGCAGCAGCGCGTTGACGATCAGAAAATGCGTCGTGCTGGCGTTGACGACTTCGCCGTGTTTACGTCCGCCGAAGAGCTGCGCCGTGCGTTGCTTCAGGAATGTTTGCCCGGTGAGATCGCGCACGATCTTGCGCCAGAGCGAACCGCGCGTGATCGGGAAGGGCGCCGAGAGCGCGAGGTCTGGATCTTCTGGTTGTTCGGTGAAGCGGTGGTGTTTCAGATGATATGCACGGTAGCTCTCCAACCGGCCGCCGACGGGCGCTGCGCACAGCCATTCGCCAACCCAATTGTTCACCGCCGTATTGGGGTGCAGCCCGCCATGCGCCGCGTCATGCATCAGGATCGCGAGCCCCAGTTGCCGCGCGCCGATCAGCATGACGGCCAGCACGTAGGTCAGCGGATTGGGCCAGAGCACAAACATCGCGCCAGCCGCGAAGATGAGCCCCCAAGCGCTCGCCACCAGCGCGAGCCCGCGCCACGACGAGCGCGCGGAAAGCGTCGCCCATTCCTCAGGCGTGAACACGTCTCTCGGGTCGATGCGCGCAACAGCCGGCATGCGCCAAGCTTAGCACGCTCGGCTCACGCGCCCAATGTGAACATGAACGTGCGCTGCAACCCGGCTTCGCCGCTGCGGGTAAAATCGAGGATGCGGCTGGTTCCGCGCTGCGCCGCCCAACCGCGCTCCATCACTTCGTCAAGAATGGCCGCGCCCAAGGCGCCCGCGAGATGGTGACGGCGCACGCTCCAGTCGAGGCACGCGCGGCACAGCGGGCGCGCACCCGCTTCGATGTCGCCGAGGCCGCGAATGAAGGTGTCGACTTTCACGCGCCCCAAGCGCGTCAGCGCAAAGGTCTTTTCCGGCCCAGGCGTCATCCACTTGTTCTTGATGAAAGCGTCGAAGAGCGCGACGCCGAGATCGCCCGCCAAGTGATCGTAGCAAAGACGCGCGTGCCGCAACGCTGGCTCTTTCGGGCCAGTGCGCGTGCGCAACGCTTTCGCGCGCGCGGCGACGCCCATCAAAGTTTCGAGCAAGCCCGCGACATCCGCGTCAGCCAAGCGATAATAGCGATGCCGCCCTTGCGCCTCGACGGCGACGAGGCCTGCGACTTCGAGTTTGCCCAAGTGCGAGCTTGCGGTTTGTTTGGTGACGCCGGCTTCCAATGCGAGTTCGGTCGCCGTTAGCGCTTCGCCATTGAGCAACGCCGTCAGCATGTTGGCGCGCGCGGGGTCGCCCACCATGGCTGCGATCGCTGCGATGTTAGGGCCTTCGCGCAAGGCAGGCTCCATAGTTCGATGCTAGTCGTACCATGTGGGCGCCGGGACGGGCTAATCAAGAGGTCTCATCAGCCGAGGGGCCCACAAATGTTGACCTGTTTCATTCGTTACGAGATCGATCCGTTCAAACGTTCGGAATTCGAGCAATATGCGCGTGTTTGGGGTGAAGCCATTCCCCGTTGCGGCGCCGATCTGGTCGGCTATTTCGCGCTGCACGAAGGCTCGGCGACCTTGGCGTACGGCGTGTACAACATCGAAAATCTCGCGGCATACGAGGCTTATCGCGCACGTTTGGCCTCAGATCCCGCTGGCCGCGAGAACTACGAGTTCGCCAAGCGCGAGCGTTTCATTCTGCGCGAGGATCGCACGTTTCTGAAATTGGCGTCGCGATGATCGCGGTGATTTTCGAAGTCGAGCCGCGTGATGGCGCGCGTGATGACTATCTTCGCATCGCTGCTGAATTGCGTCCGCTGCTTGACGGCATCGACGGCTTTATCTCGATCGAGCGTTTTCAGAGCCTGAGTAACGATCGCCGCATCCTCTCGCTCTCGTTCTGGCGCGACGAGGCGGCGATCGCGCACTGGCGCACGCTCCAAGCGCATCGCAGCGCCCAAAGCGAGGGCAGGGCGCGCGTGTTTCGCGACTATCGTCTACGCATTGCACACGTGGTGCGGGATTATGGGATGACGGAGCGGGACGAGGCGCCGGCGGATTCCCGGTTGGTTCACGATAGCAATGAGTGAGGCTACTTCCGCTTCACCGCCTTCTCCGGTGTCAGCGTGTCGGCGATGCGCCAGAGGTGCCAGGCGGCGGCGCTGCGGTAGGGCGTCCAGCGTTCCCCGAACGCGCCCAACTCCTTTGGCGTGAAGCTGCGGCGAAAAAGTTTTTCCGCGCCTTTGCGTACGCCCAGATCATCGATCGGCAGCACGTCGGATCGTCCGAGCGTAAACATCAGATACATCTCGACCGTCCAGCGCCCGACGCCGCGCGCTGCTGTCAGCCGCTCGATGATCTCTTCATCGCCCAGGCGTGTCAGCGCCTTGGCCGGCGGGATAATCCCTTCGATGCGCTTTTGCGAGATATCTTGAATGGCCGCGATCTTCTGGCGCGAGAGGCCTACGCCGCGCAGCGCTTCGGTGGAGGTTTTCAGCACGTCCTCGGGTTCGGGGTGATCCTGGCCGGGGTAAAGCGCGATGAAGCGGCCATGGATGGTGCCCGCCGCTTTGCCGGAGAGCTGCTGAAATACGACCGCGCGCACGAGCGCTCGATAAGGATCACGCTTTTTCTCGAACGTTGTTGGGTACGGCTCGTGACCGCTCATGACGCGCGCGAAGCGTTTACACACTGTGCTCAGATACTGCTCGGCTTCGCCCATCACACACCCAGATAGGGCCGCATGGTGCGCCAGATCGGTTCGAGTGAAAAGGCCAGCAACACCGCCGCGCCGATCAGCGCGTTGCGCTTGAAGGCGCGCAGCGCCGTTTCCGGACTCTTATCGTCCACGCTCTGCAACATCGGCCAGATCAGCGCGACGCCTATGACGCTGAGCGCACCCGCGAGCAGAAGCCCAGCGCCTGCAATCGCGCCGGCCGTCGCCCAAAGCGTGATTGCGAGCACGTAGAACACAGTCGTCCACAGGCGCCATTTGTCCGCGAACAAGCGCGCCGTGGAGCGTACGCCGACCAGCGCATCGTCTTCGCGGTCTTGCAGCGCATAGATCGTGTCGTAGCCGATGACCCAGGCGATGCAGCCGGCATAAAGGGCAAAGCCCTCGAGCGGTGCGCCGTCGGTCGGGTAGGCGACAGCCGCGCCGCCAACCAGCGCGCCCCACGAAAACACAATGCCCAGCCAAGCCTGCGGCCACCATGTGATCCGCTTCATCAAGGGATAAAGCGCAACCAACGGCACGGCGATCAAAGCCGTAATTTGCGCCAGCCGCGGCAGCGCCAACAAAACCAGCAGGCCAACAAAGCACTGCGCCAAGAGCCAGATCCATGCGCTCCTCAGCGAAACGGCGCCGGAAGGCAGCGGGCGCTGCCGCGTGCGCTCCACTTGTGCGTCGATATCGCGATCGAGGATGTCGTTATAGGTGCAGCCGGCCCCGCGCATGGCGATGGCGCCGATCAGAAACAGCGCCGCGAACTTCAGATCGTCGCCGTAAAACCCATAGCCGGTGCGCGCCACCGCCAGCCCCATCCAACACGGCAGCAACAACAGCTGCCACCCGATCGGCCGATCGAGGCGCGAGAGCTGCGCGTAGGGTTTCCACGCCGCCGGCAAGCGGTCGGTCCAATGTTGCTTCAACGCATCGGCTGGTTTCAAATTGGTCACGTCCGCGTCATGCGCGCGGCTTTTTCTTTACGCAAGGCGGCTTCGGCGGTATTGAGCGCGTCCGCTATAGGAGAACGCAACCATGGTCGTCCGCAAAACCCGCATCTGATGCACACGGCGCCCCGCGAACGGACGTCGTTGAATTTCTAGGCCGCGTAACGCGCCTAGGTTCAGAATCCCCATTTCGTTTGGGGTCTCCGTTTCGCACATGCCGTGGTGGGCCGACCTCGCGTTCTTGCCTCCCATTCCTATCTCTAGCGCTTCGCCGCCCGCGCGCGGTCGCGCATATTCTTCGGTGCTCACATGAGCGACGCATACGACTTTGACGACGAATCCGAACGCGGCCAGCGCAAAGCCACTTTGCGCCAAGTCGCCGCTTTCCTCTGGAAACACTGGTCCAGCCAGCCGCTGAAGCTTTCGCTGTTTGGCGGATTTTTCACGCTGGCCGTGCTTGCGGACCTCGCGTTTCCGTTCGCTGCCGGCCGCTTGGTCGAAGCGCTTTCGGCTGGGCCGACCGCGGAGGGCACGCGTGCGGCTGCGTGGGGCTACGGCGTCGTCGCGCTGGTGGCGCTGGTCTTCTACGCCGCGCGCAATATCGGCGTGCGGTTCTGGATTCCGTTCGCCGCCAACAACATGGAGCGGATCGTCAATGACGGCTTCCGCGACGTGCAGCGCTTCTCCGCCGACTGGCACGCCGACAATTTCGCTGGCGCCACGGTGCGGCGCGTGTCGCGCGCGATGAATGCGTACGACCAGATTTCGGATACGCTCGTTTGGTATATGCTGCCGGCGGCTGGCGTGCTGATCGGCATCACTGTGATGACGTTTGTGCAGTGGCCGGTGATCGGCCTCTTCACCGGCGGCGCCATCGGCGCGTTTTTGTTGAGCGCGTATCTGTTCAGCCGCTTCTACGTCGCCGAAGCGCTGCGCAAATACATCAAGGCCGACACTGAAATCGGCGCCTCGCTCGCCGACGCCGTCACCTCGAACGCCACCGTAAAAGCGTTCGGTGCCGAGGCGCGCGAACAGGCGCGCTTTGACAAGGTCGTGGGCGCTTGGCGCGTCGAAGCCCTGGATACATGGATGCGCTGGACGAACTCTTGGATCGTCCAGAACATGCTGCTGTTCGTTCTGCAGGCTGGCCTGCTAGGCCTTGTTCTGCTGGAATGGAGCAAGGGCCGGGCGACGGCGGGCGACGCCGTGTTTGCGATCACCTCGTTCCTGCTGGTTTCCGGCTATCTGCGCACACTGGGCGAGAACGTGCAGAACTTGCAGAAGGGCATCGCCGATATCGAGGACGTGGTGGCGTACTCGCTTGAGCGCGCCGAGGTGGTCGATGCGCCGGACGCCAAGACGTTGGCGCGCGGCGCCGGCCATATCGCGTTCGATGCCGTGTCGTTCGGCTATAAGAACGCCGCCGAAGCGCTCTACCGCGACTTCTCGCTGGAGATCGCGGCTGGCGAAACGGTGGCGCTCGTTGGCCCCACCGGCTCCGGAAAGTCGACGTTCGTGAAGCTGGTGCAGCGGCTTTATGACGTGGACGCGGGCGCGATCCGCATCGACGGGCAGGACGTGCGGTCGGTGACGCAAGCGAGCTTGCGGCAAAGCCTTGCGCTCGTGCCGCAAGATCCGGCGCTGTTTCACCGCTCGCTGCGCGAGAACATCGCTTACGCCAAGCCGGATGCTTCGCTCGAAGAGATCATCGCCGCCGCCAAGCGCGCGCGGGCGCATGATTTCATCGAGAAGCTGCCCAACGCCTACGATACCGAAGTCGGCGAACGTGGCGTGAAGCTCTCCGGCGGCGAACGTCAGCGCGTCGCGCTGGCGCGCGCTTTCCTGGCCAACGCGCCGATCCTCATTCTCGATGAGGCGACATCGTCGCTCGACGTGGAAACCGAGCGCGAGGTGCAAGCGGCGATGGCGGAACTGAAGCAGGGGCGCACCACCATCGTCATCGCGCACCGGCTAAGCACCGTGCGCGAGGCCGATCGCATCCTGGTGTTCAACCAGGGCCGCATCGTCGAGCAAGGCAAACACGCCGAACTGATCGCCGCGCGCGGGCTTTACGCCAAGCTCAACGCCATGAGCCGGGGTGATATGCTGAACGATGAGGCGGCTTAGGCCGCAGCACTAATCGTCATTCCGGGGCAATGCGTAGCGTTGAGCCCGGAACCTAGGGGCAAACACTCAGTTGGTGGTCCTTGGGTTCTGGATCGCGCTTCGCGCGTCCGGAATGGCGGTTTAGTTTTTTGTATGCGAGTTAATAAGCGCACGCCTCAAACACGCGCCGTACATCGCCGCCCCATTCGGTCTTGTAGCGCTCAATCAAGCGCTCGGCCGGCGTGACGCCGCTTGAGGCGATATCATCCAACTCGGTCAGGAAGTGCGTTTCGTCCTGGCCGGAACTGTCGCCGCGGGCGCGTGACTTCAGGCCTTGTCGCGCGATGGCGAGCGCGGCTTGCGCGATGTCGCCGGCGCTGTTGCCGCGGATGGGGGCGCGCAGGCCCAGCACCGGCACGGCGCGGCGCAACGACTCGCGATCTTCCGCTGTCCAGCTGCGCACCAGCGACCAGGCCGCTTCCAGTGCTGCGTCGTCATAATAGATGCCAGCCCAAAACGCAGGCAGCGCACATAAGCGCGACCATGGCCCCGCATCAGCGCCGCGCATTTCGAGATAGGTCTTCAGTCGCACTTCGGGGAAAATCGTGGTGAGGTGATCTTCCCAATCCTTCGCGTTCGGACGCTCGCCGGGCAGCGCCGGCAATTTGCCGTCCATGAAAGCGCGGAAGCTTTGGCCTGACGCGTCGATATATTTGCCGTCGCGATAGACGAAGTACATCGGCACATCGAGCGCATATTCGGCGTAGCGTTCAAAGCCCATGCCGCTCTCGAACACGAACGGCAGCATGCCGGTGCGATCGGGATCGGTGTCGCTCCAGACGTGGCCGCGATAGGAGAGGTAGCCGTTCAAGCGGCCCTCGGCGAAAGGCGAGGCCGCGAACAGCGCCGTCGCGATCGGTTGCAGCGCGAGGCCGACGCGAAACTTCTTCACCATGTCGGCTTCGGAGCCGAAGTCCAAATTCACCTGCACCGTGCACGAGCGGAACATCATCTGCCGTCCGAGCCGGCCGACTTTGCCCATGTAGTCGCGCATAATCTTGTAGCGGCCCTTCGGCATGATCGGGATGTCGTCGAGCGCCCAGAGCGGCTGAAAGCCTAGCCCCAAGAACGCAATGTTCATCTCCTCGCAGACATCGCGCAATTGCGAGAGATGCGAGCCGGTCTCCGCACAGGTCTGATGCAAATTTTCGAGCGGCGCGCCGGAGAGTTCGAACTGGCCCCCGGGCTCGAGCGAGATCGAGGCCATTCCTTGCTTCAGCGCGATGACAGTCTCGCCTTCATACACACGCTCCCAGCCGTATTTGTCAGCGAGCCTGTTCAGCAGCGCGCCTATACCGTTCTCGCCCTCGTAGGGGACGGGTTTCAGCGTGTCGCGAAAGAAGGCGAACTTCTCGTGCTCAGTGCCGATGCGCCAGGTCGAGCGATCAGGCTTCGGGCCTGACTCGAAGTGCGCGACCAGATCGCGGAAGCCCGTCAGCTCCGGAGCCTTTTCTTTTGTCTCGGCCACGCAGTTCCTCCCCGGGCGTCTTGCCGCCATGTGGCGTCTCCGCCCCAGGCCCGCAAGCCGTTACGCCCGGCCCCAATCGCCCCACAACGCTTGGATCACGCTTAACGCTGCGATCACCGCGGTCTCGGCGCGCAGGATACGCGGACCGAGCGAAACCGGAACGACATAAGGGAGGCTGCGGAGCATGCGGCGCTCCTCCATCGTGAAGCCGCCCTCGGGGCCGATTAGCAGCGCCAGAGCCAGCGGAGCTTCAGACCCGTCGCCAAGCGCCTCCGCGATCGGCAGCGCGCGGCCGGTTTCACCACCCCAAGGCGCGTTCGGATCGTCGCCAGCTTCGTCGGCATAGATCAGCCGCCGCGCTGCATCCCAGCCATCGAGCGCGCGCGGCAAGCTTTGCGCTTCATGGATCTCAGGTGCGTCGAAGCGCTCGGTCTGCTGCGCCGCCTCGCGCGCGATTGCGCTCAGCCGATCGAGGCGGACGGTTTCCGCAATCGTACGCTGCGTGGTGACGGGAAAGATGCGGCGCACGCCGAGCTCCGCCGCTTTCTCAACGATAAGATCAGTCGCGTGGCGTTTCACCGGGGCGAACAGAAGATCAAGATCGGGCGCAGCGCGTGCGGGGCGGATGAATTCGGCAATTGTCGCCGCCATGCCGCGCTTGCTCTTTTCGACAATGCGCGCGCGCCACTCGCCATCATTGGCGTTGAAGAGGCGCAGCGTGTCGCCGACATTCAGCCGCAACACTGTGCCCGCATGGCGCGCCTGCGCTTCATCCAGCGCAATCGCCGCGCCGGCTTTAAGCTCTTGTTCGATGAGCAATCTTGGCTCGGCCATGGCTCTTGCTGCCGCGTCGGCGCGAGCGATGCAAGCAGCGACCGCGTCCAGGTGAGGCGGTCGCTGCAAGCCGTGCCTTTAGTAGCCGAGGAAGCGGTCGATAATGCCGGCTGGGGTGTTGCGGACGCCAGCGCGATCGCGCTCGATCAGCGTGCCGCCCCAATTCCAACGCGCGCCGATCGTCCACGCATCGGTTTCCACCGGCGTGTCGTCGATTTCCCAATGCTGGAAACCAGCGAGGAACGAGAGCGGCAGCGCACTCAACTGCCATTCGGCGTCGATGCTGTAGCTCGTCGTATCAGCCTCGCTGCCGCCATTGTCGACAGTACCGACGCCGTACGTGCCGCCGATAACGAAATTGTCGGTGAGGTAGAAATCGCCGTTGAGATCGTAGTTCGTGTATTCGAGATCGGGGCTGATGATGAACTCACCGTCGCCCGTGATCGCGCTGCCGCTGAGCGCAAAACGATCAAACCAATATTGGCCCTCGATGCCCCAGTGCGATGAACTCGGCTCGCCGCCGCCTGTGTCGATGCCTGCCGCGCCGAACACGCCCCCAACGCGAAACGCGCCGATGGTGTAGAAGAGGTGGCCGTTGATATCCCATGCCATGTCGTCGTCGACTTCGCCCAATGCGCCATCGATTTGCGCGCCGAACGCTTCGCTGAAGGCAAACGCCGCCGCGCCTTCGATCGCGTACGCATCCTGTTCGGCGTCATCGTTAGAGGAATAGGCCGCGCCGATATGGCCGGTTTGCGCCATGGCCGGCGCCGTCATTAGCGCGATTGCAATGGCCGTTATCGGCGTCAGTTTCTTGATCATTCCTGTCCCCTTTGGTTGTCGCGTATCGCGTGATCCTCGCTGGCGAACGATACAGCGGGATTCGCGAGGCGCAGCGTCGCGACTAGCCTGCCACGTGTTTCTTTTGTGTAACGTCTCTCACGCTGACCCCTCCTACTGCGGGTTTCGCTTTGCGACCCATCGGCGGGCGCGCAAGTGTGCCGGCGATGGCTCAGGTGCTCGACCACCCGCTCTACACAAATCGGCTCCGGCTCGAGCCGGTGACGCCCGCGCTGGCCGAGGCGGCGCGGGCGGGGCAAGCGGCGTTTGCCGACGTGATCGGCGCCGATGCGCCGGCCGAATGGTGCCAGTCGAGTTTGCCGTTGGTCGCGCGCTCGATCAGCCACGCTTGGGGACCGCGGCCCGCGCCGACACGTGCGGTGGCCATCCATCGCCATGAGGGGACAATCGTCGGTGACGTGCGTTTTGATCCGTCACTTCGCGCGGCGAACGAATATGAGATCGGCTATAGCGTCGCGCGGAGCCGCCGTCGCCAGGGCTACGCCACCGAAGCGTGCACTGCAGTGATCGACTGGCTGTTCGAGGACGTCGGCGCCGAAACCATCCTCGCCGGCTGCGACGCCAAAAACGTCGCTTCTGTTCGCACCTTGCGAAGACTGGGCTTCTGGCTCGACTCCAATCCGGGCCAAACTTTTTGGTGGGTGCTCACCCCCGACCTCCGTCCAGCGCTGCGCGCTTGACGCGCGGCAGGCGCCGAGGCTTGTCTGTCGCCCAGTTTAGGGACGGGGGCGCGCGCAGGCGCGCTTAAGGGATTAGTTTCATGACGGATACGACTGCCAACGGCGGCGCCGAAGAGACCTTCATGGGCCACCCGCGTGGTCTGGTCACGCTCTTCTTCACCGAGATGTGGGAGCGCTTTTCCTTCTACGGCATGCGTGCGCTGCTGGTGATCTATCTGACCCAGCACTTCCTATTCTCGGATGAGTCCGCGCAGGGCCTCTACGCGGCCTATGCAGCGCTGGTTTATCTGATCCCGGTCATCGGCGGCGTGATCGCGGATCGCTTCCTCGGCGCCCGTAAGGCCGTGACGATCGGCGCCGCACTTCTGGTGCTGGGCCACTTCGGCATGGCGTTCGAAGGCGCCGGCTCGCGGCAATACTTGGACGTCGGCGGTGAAAGCTATCTCGTTTCCGCCGATGGGCGGGGTGGTGACCGCGCGTTGTTCATCGACCTCCCTGAAGGCCGCGCCGAGTTGCGCTTCGACGTGACTGACCACGTCTTGCTCACCGGCAATGGGCAACAACGTCAACTTGAAGAAGGCACGTTCACACTCGCTTCGGATCCGCCCAGCTTGGTGTATTCGCTGTGCAGCATGGTGGGCCTGCCGTGTGGCCAAGCGCCGACGACAACATTGCAGATCGAGGGTGAGGGCGACTTCCCGGTTGTGACAGGCGGCGAAGTGCCGGTCGTCATCATAAATGGCGTCAGTTACGAATTCGAGCAAAGCAGCACAACCGCAGGCGTCGCCGTCAACCCAGGCGCGACCGACGCGACGGAGGACGACACGATTGTACGTACGCTCGCCGACGGCACTTTCGAGAGCCGCGTCGAGCAGGAGAACTTGTACGTTCAGATACTCTATCTTTCGCTGGCGCTCATCATTGTGGGGGTCGGGTTTCTGAAGGCCAACATCTCGACCACGGTCGGCGCGCTCTATGCCGAGAACGATCCGCGTCGCGACGGCGGTTTCACCATCTTCTACATGGGCATCAACCTCGGCGCCTTCCTGGCGACTTTGGCGTGCGGCTATCTCGGCCAGACCTATGGCTGGAAGTACGGCTTTGGCCTTGCCGGCGTTGGCATGGCCATCGGCCTTGCTCAGTATCTCTTTGGTCAAAAGCACCTCCGCGGCAAAGCCGACCCGCCAAAGCCAATCGGTGCGGTGACGGAGGGCGTTTTCTGGATTCTAGGCCTCCTGGCTGTGATCCCGACTTGGATGCTGGTGCAGCAGTCTGAGTTGATGGAGCAGGCGCTCCCAATCCTGGTGCCGGCGCTGTTTGCGCTGGTGCTCGGCTACGTATTGCTTGGCTTCAAAGGCGCCGAGCGCAGCAAGATGGTGGCCGCTCTCATCCTGATCTTCTTCAGCGTCATCTTCTGGATGCTGTTTGAGCAGGCCGGGTCGTCGCTCTCGCTCTACGCCGAACGCTCGACCGACCTCACCGTCGCGCAGCCTGGCACGCTGGCGCACCAGATCGTCACCTATGGCCTCTTCGGCGTGGCGGCCTTTGGCGCGATCATGTTCCTGGTCACGATTGGGGCGTTCTTCCAGAAGAAGATCGATGCCGTCATATTGGGATATGGCATTGTGTTCTTTGCGCTGCTCACGGGCGCGGCGGGCTACATCGCGGCCACGACCGGCCTCGGCGGCGATCTCTACGAGATGACCGCGGCGCAGACGCAGAGCTTCAATGCGGGCTACATCGTTCTGTTGGCGCTGCCGTTCAGCGCCATGTGGATATGGTTGGCCAAGCGGAAGCTGGAGCCGTCCACGCCGGTGAAGTTCGCGCTCGGTCTCGTGCAGGTCGGTTTGGGCTTCTTCGTGCTGGTGTGGGGCACGCAGTTCGCTGGCGGCGACTTCCGGGTACCGCTCATCTTCTTGGCGGCGCTCTATCTGCTGCACACTACTGGCGAACTCTTCCTCTCGCCGGTCGGCCTATCGATGATCACCAAATTGTCGGCGGCGCGCGTTGTCGGTCTGATGATGGGCGTGTGGTTCTTGTCGAGTTCGCTTGCGCACATCCTCGCCGGAATAATCGCGCAACAGACGTCGTCGGATACGATCGGCGGACAGGTCGTCGACCCGTCCGCGCAACTCCAAAGCTACATCTCGGTGTTCACCGCGGTCGGCATTTTGGGCGTGGTGGTTGGCGTCATTCTGCTGTTGCTGTCGCCGGTCCTGAAAAAGTGGATGGGTGACGTCCGCTAACGAATAAATCAATAAAATCAAAGCCCGCCGGTGTGAGTAACACTGGCGGGTTCTTTTTGGGCTAGTTCTGCTCCCAACAGCGTCAAGCCGTTGCGCCGGGTTTATTTTCCGGGATGGTAGGGGACGACGGGGGCGGGGACGCAGCCGTCGCCAGATTCACCAATTAGGCGAGACCCGCCGCAATCCGGTGCCCCTCTGGCCCAGTTCGATCCTTACAACCGATTCTCGGTCGCGCTCCCCAGCAGCCGAGAAGGAGACGCCAATGGCCCGCCCGCGCACGACCCGCTCCCGCAAGAAGCCTGAGGCTTCGGGGCAGGCATTGCGCCCGGAGGTCATGGACCTTCTGCTGGGCTGGCAATTGGAAGACCGTAAGGACGCTATGGGCTTTGGCGCCCCCCGGGCCCCGGAAGCCGCCATCCAGGGCGAAGTTCCGCTGCTTTACGGCGAGGACCGCCACCTGCTGACCATCGCCCCAACCGGGGCCGGTAAGGGTCGGGGGGTGATTATCCCCAACCTTCTGCGCTTCGAGGGGTCGGTGATCGTCATCGATCCCAAGGGCGAGACTTGGCACGTCACCCATCGCCGCCGAAAGGAGATGGGCCAGGAGGTGCGCCTGCTCGACCCGTTCGGCGCCGTCTCCAAGAAAACCGACGCGCTGAACCCGTTCGACCTGTTCGATCGCCCTGGCGCCCTCCTGGACGCCGATGCCGAAATGCTGGCCTCGCTGCTCGCCGGCGATGTCGGCTTCCACAAGGAGCCCTTCTGGGACAATTGGGGCCGCTCGCTGATGTCGGGCGTGATCTCTGCCGTCGCCGAGGTGTCGCCGAAGGGCGAACGCCATTTCGGCCGCGTGCGCGAAATCCTGATGAGCGACGACGCGGTCTATAATCTCGCCGCGCTGATCGAGAACCACGACAATCTGAACCGGCTGTCGAAGCAGAACATCTCGTCGTTCCTGCCGATCACCGAGCAAACCCGCTCCGGCATTCTCTCGACAGCGCAGAGCTATCTCAAGGTCGTGAACTCGGATTCCGCACTGCGTTCGCTGTCGCGTTCGACGATCTCACTCGACGCCGTGCGTCGCGGCGATCCGATGACGATCTATATCGTCATCCCGCCCGATAAACTCGAAAGCCACGGCGCGCTGCTACGGCTGTGGGTCGGCGCGCTGATGCTGACGGTGATGGGCCGCAAGCGCCGCCCGAAGCGCTCGACGCTTTTCTTGTTGGACGAGTGCGCCCAGCTCGGCGAATTCGGCCCGCTGCGTCAATCGATGACGTTGCTGCGCGGCTACGGTCTGCAAGTGTGGCCGTTCTTCCAGGATTTGAGCCAGCTGCAACGGCTCTATCCGAAAGATTGGCGCACGATCTTCAACAATGCCGGCGTGTTCCAACTTTTCGGCGTCGCTAATCATTTGATGGCGAAGGAAAGCTCCGAGCTGATCGGCGACATCAACGCCGATGTGCTGCGTGCAATGGCCAAGGATCGCCAGATCATCGCGGTGTCGAACGAAAAGGCTCAAGGCGCGCGTCTGCCAGATTATCTGAAAGACGCGCCCTTCGCCGGCCTCTACGATGCCAATCCGATGTTCGAGCCCGATCCCGGCCCGGCCCGCAAGCGTCCGACCCGGGCGCGCTAGAACCGCCCGCTCAGCTCCACGATCAGCCACGGCGCTTGCGCGAATTGGCGTTGGCGCACGTCGCTGCGCAGGAAGCCGCCGCTCCGGTCCGGCGCGAAGAAGCGTCGATCGCGTTCGATCACGCCGTCAAACGCGTTCGCGGCCGTCACGCGCAGACGCGTATTGCCCGGCAGCGCCGTGGTCTCGGCCCAGATGTCGATCCATGGTCCTTCTTCGCTCGTGTCGATCTCATTGAAGCGATAGGCCTGGAACTCGCCTTGCTTGAACGCTGTGAAGCCCCAGGCGGCGCGCAAGCTGGGGAGGTCTTGGCGGAACGTGATCTCGATCTCCGATTCAGGCGTGTAGGAGAGCGTGCGAAGTTCGCCGGTGACAGGGTCGGCGACTTCGCTTTCGCGCAAATAGCCTTCCACTGTGAGGCGCCCGCCGGGAATGAAGCTGATCGGCGTCGAGTAATTGACGGTCAGCACCCAGAGTTCGGCGTCGCCGATGTTTCCCGGTGCATCGAACAGGATCAAATCATCGTCCGGGTCGAGAGGATCCTCGTCCGGATTGGGCGCGGTGAGCAGCACCAAATCTTCGGCGTCGGTGATGTCGTGGTAGGCGAGCACCAGACTGAGTGCTGCGCCGCCAGTGAAGCGGAAATCGGCGCCGAGTTCGGCGCGCCACGAGGTCGGCGGCTCTAGCCCGGTATTGCCGCCATTGATCAGCGCGTCCGCAATGCCAGCGGCGGAGACGAAGTCGTCGAAATCGAGTTGGCCGACGTCGCGATATATGCGGAAGCGTGCCTGATTGTTTTCGCCGAAGGTGCGCGACACCTGCACTGACGGTTTCCAGAACGACAACTCGGTTACGCTCTCATCGTCTTCGCCCGTGAAAGTGAGCGTGGACGTCTCCCACGCGAGGCGCGTCTCAACCGTCCAGCGATCGGCGGGCCGCCACGTATGAGAGCCGAAGAACTCGGCGCGCTCTTCTTCGACCAACACGTTCGAATTGGGGATCACCAGCGGCGTTGGCCCGCTGCCGTCATCGATGGTGAATTCGAGCGTTTGATCCAAAGTGTTGAACGCCGCCTCGCCGCCGAACTCGATGCGGTGACGCGCATTGAGCGCACGCGCCAGCGAAGCGCGCACAATCGTCTCGCCGGTATCTTGCCCGACTTCCTGCAACTGCGTTTCATCGAGCGCGCCGAATTCATCCAGCAGTTCGACGTCTTCCTCGCTTTCGTACCGCGTGCGGTTGACGAGGCCGATCAGACCCAACTGCCAAGGGCCGAAATCGCGGTCGTAGTTCAAGCCCACCTCGAAACCGCGATCGCCCTCATTGAAATCCGTAAGCAGGCTTAAATCTGGCGCTTCCGCCGGGTCGTAGAACAGGAAGTCGCTATCGGCATGGAAGTCGAAGCCGCTGATCTGCGCGGTCGAACTTACGCGCCCGCCCCAAAGCGGGAAGGCGAGGTTTCCGGTGACGGACGCTTCGTAAAACTCGCGTGGCGACGGCGTGTCGGCGCGACCGAGATACGAGCCGCTGGCGTCGTAAAACCGGCGCCACCCCGGGAGTTCGCGGTATTGCGAAAAGAGCGAAGCGCCGATGCCGTATTCGATCTGGCCGTTGCGGCCGCTATAGGAAAGTTCGCCCCGCGGGGCGGGGCCATTATAGTTGGTGAGTTCGAAGCCCGCTTCCCACAAGCCGCTGCCAGCGCTCGGCGTGCGTACGATGTTCAGCAACGTTGACTGCCCCGACGCGTCGCCCGCCACCGCGCCGCCGCGCAGCACTTCGATGCGCACGACTTGGTTGGCGGGAATGCGCGAGAGAATGCTGTCGAGCGATTGGCTCTTGGTGCTCGGCCGCAAGCCGTCGATCAGCAGATTGCCGACAGCGCCGGAGAAGCCGCGTCGATCGTCGCCGCCATCGAGCGCAAAGCCCGGCGTCTGGCTGACCATATCGTTGGCGTTTTGTGGATTGTACTGGGTGAAGTATGCGGCGTCATAGATCACGCGATCGGCGCTGCTTTGCGGGACTGTGACCGCACATGCGGGCTGCGGCGTGCACTCAGGCGCCGTGTCCTCACTGGGTGGGGTTTGCGCATACGCGACGCCGGTCAAAGCCAGCGCCGAAACCATCATCCGGCCAAACATTCACGTCCCTCCCGCTCGCGCACGCCGTCTCCCACGGCGTTTGTGCGCGCTGCACTTTCTTGATGAATGCAGCGCCCCGCTTGGACGCAAACGGCGGGGCGAAAGCGAGGCAACACGCCATGCTATGCGATGGATTACAGAATGGCCGCGACCAAACGAAAACGCCGCCGAGGTTGCCCTCGGCGGCGTGTCCGTAGTTCGTTCGGAAAGAAGAAGCTTATTTCTTCTTGCCGGCCGGCTTTTTCGCCTTCGCCTTAGAGGCGGACTTAGCGACCTTCGCCGTTTTCTTTTTCGCAGCCATAGTATCAACCTCCCCAGACATTGGGATGATCAAATCTCTGGGTCGATTCTCTAAATTGTAAATGCATTCGCGGGCTCAGCCGCCGCCGATTGTCAGACCGGTGATGTACAAAGTCGGCTGCCCGACGCCGACTGGAACGCTCTGCCCAGCCTTGCCGCACGTGCCTACGCCTTCATCCAATTTGAGATCGTTGCCAACCATTTTCACACGCGTCAGCGCGCTTGGACCATCGCCAATCAACGTCGCGCCTTTGATCGGCGCTTTGATCTGTCCGTCCTCGACGAGGTAGGCCTCGGTGCATTGGAAGACGAACTTGCCCGACGTGATATCGACTTGTCCGCCTCCGAAATTAACCGCGTAAACGCCGGACTTGAGGCTCGCGAGGATCTCGCCTGGGTCTTTGTCGCCTGCGGTCATGAAGGTGTTGGTCATGCGCGGCATTGGCCGATGCGCGTAGCTTTCACGCCGGCCTGAACCGGTTGGCGCAACGCCCGAGAGGCGCGCGTTCATGCGATCCTGCAGATAGCCTTTGAGGATGCCGTCTTCGATCAAGACTGTGCGTTGTGTCGGCGTGCCTTCGTCGTCGATTGTTAGGGAGCCGCGACGATTTTCCAGCGTCCCGTCATCCACAACTGTTACGCCGGGTGCGGCGACGCGTTCGCCGACCATGCCCGAAAATGCGCTCGTGCCTTTGCGGTTGAAGTCGCCTTCGAGGCCATGGCCGACAGCTTCGTGCAGCAACACGCCAGGCCAGCCGGGGCCAAGCACCACATCCATCTCGCCGGTCGGGGCGGGGATGGCGTCGAGGTTCACCAGCGCGATGCGCAGCGCCTCGTCCGCCAGCGCCTTCCAGCGCTCGGGCGCGATGAACACTTCATAGGGCTCGCGTCCGCCGGCGCCGGCCGAACCGCTTTCGCGGCGGCCATCGCGCTCGACCGTGATCGACACATTCACGCGCACCAGCGGGCGGTGGTCGTTCAGCTTGGCGCCGTCGGGACGCAGAATGGTGAGGCCGCGATAGGCGCCAGCTAACGTCGCCGCGACTTGCACCACGCGCGGGTCCTTGGCGCGGCAGTAGGCGTCGATCTCGGCTAGTAGATCGGTCTTAGCTGTAAAGGTCGGGCTTTCGATCGGGTCGAAGTCGGCATAGAGCCTGCGGTTCACTTTGGCGGGGCTCACATCGAGCGTGCCCGCGTGACCCAGCTTGACCGCCGCCGCCGCTTGCGCCGCGCGCGACACCGCTTCGGTGTCGAGGACGCTGGCGTGGCCATAGCCGGCGCGTTCGCCCGCGACCACGCGCAAGCCAAAGCCTTGCGTGGCGTCGAACGAGGCGGACTTAAGCCGTCCGTCGTCCCAGAAAAAACTCTCAGTTCGGCTATCCTCAACGAAGAGCTCGCCGTCGTCGGCGCCGCGGGTAGCGTCTGCCAGGATTTCCCCGGCAGCGTCCCAATCCATCTCGGCGGCTTCTTCTTGGGCTGCGCGCAGTCCGTCTGCCATGTGATCTCCTGTGTCGGAGACATATAGGGGGCGAGTCGGGCGATGGCGTCCCCGAAACGGCTTATTGCTGCGGCGCGGGGTCGCTCAGCACGGCAGCCAGATGGTCGCGCCGACCGCGGGCGAAGCGGGAGAGTTCGGCGCTGGCGGGGCCCCAATCGGGCTGAATTTCCAGGGCCGTATTGTAGTCCTCATAGGCCCCGCGGATGTCGCCCAGGGCCTCGCGGGCCGCTGCGCGGTTGAAATAGGCTTTGTGCGGCTCAGCCACCCCAAGGCTCAGCGCCTCGGTGATCTCGGCAATGGCCGGCCCATAGCGGCCGAGCTGGACCAGGGCTGCGGCCCGATTCAGGTGCGCCTCGGCGTTCTCGTCGTCTTCCTCAAGCACGACGTCAAAGTCGGCGATCGCGGCTTCGCCGTTGCCCTGGCGCAAATGAACGATGCCGCGATTGATCAACAATTGCGCTTCGCCTTCGTCGTTAAGGCGGGGGTTGCGCAGGGCGCGGGTGCAGGTGTTGAGCGTAAGCTCGCTAAAGTCGCCGGCGGAGACGCTCGTGATGCACCGCGACGCGTGTACATCGCCCCCGATGATGGTGATCGCGCGCGGCGCCTGCTGAGCGACGGCTGGCGCGGCCAGCATCACGCCGGCAACGACGAGCGCCGGAATCCCGGCGCGAAAGCGCCTTGGAAGCCAAGCGCTGCTCATGGTAGCACCCCGTCCGCTAGAGAGTTACGAAACCGCAAGGCGCGGTCGAATGCCGCGCCCGCGGACTATAGGCGTGGGGAACGGCGCGCGCCATACCGACGCTGAATCTCATGGAGACGAAAAGCGTGAAGCGAGGGGCTTTGTTCGGGGCTGTTCTAGGCGGCGTGTTTTCCGTTGCTGGCGCGGCTTTCGCCATGGTGGGCGCGCCGACCCCGCGTGGTTACGACTTCCAAGAACCCGCGACCGCGGTGATGCGCGAAATTGTGGATTTCCACACTTTGCTGCTGTGGATCATCGTCGCGATCTCCGTGTTCGTGCTGGCGCTGCTGCTGTGGGTGATCGTCCGCTACAACCGCCGCGCCAATCCGACGCCGCACAAGTTCACGCACAACATGGTCGTCGAGGTGATCTGGACGATCGTGCCAGTCCTTATCCTCGTCGGCATCGCGTGGAAATCGTTCCCGCTCATCTATCTGCAAGAGCGCATTCCGGAAGCTGAGTTGACGCTGAAGGTGACCGGCAATTCGTGGCGCTGGGATTTCGAGTATCCCGATCTTGGCGTCGTCATGACCGCCAATTTGCTCGATGAGGCAACCGCTGACGCCGAGGGGCGCCCTTATCTACTCGCAACCGACGCGCCGCTGCTCGTGCCGGTCGACACCACCGTGCGCGTGCTCGTCACCTCGAACGACGTGATCCACTCCTTCGCCGTGCCGGCCTTCGGCGTCAAGGAAGACGCCATCCAGGGCCGCATGAACGAGACCTGGTTCAACGTCGACCGCGAAGGCGTGTTCTACGGCCAGTGTTCGGAATTGTGCGGGGTCAATCACGCCTACATGCCGGTGGAAATCCACGCCGTCCCCCGCGCCGAATTTGAGGCATGGGTGGTCGCGCAGGGCGGTTCGATCGCATCGGCCGAGACCGAAGCGCCGGCCGCGCCGGCTGTGATTGACGCGCCAGCAGTGGCGCCCGCGGCAACGCCGACGCGCTGACATCAGGCGAAGCTGAACGCATTCGATTTTGGGACCAGACAATGACCGCCGATACCGCCCACGCACACGACGAAGTCGACCACCGCCCCAGCCTTTATGACTGGAAGCGTTGGGTCTATTCGACGAACCACAAAGACATCGGCACGATGTACCTTATCTTCGCGATCATCGCCGGTCTGATCGGCGGCGCGATGTCGGGCCTCATTCGCTGGGAATTGGCTGAACCGGGCGTGCAGGTGTTCGCGGAAGGCGCGGCCATCACAGGCTGGCTGAACCTCGACAGCAATCACGGTTACAACGTCACCGTCACCATGCACGGCCTGATCATGATCTTCTTCATGGTCATGCCGGCGATGATTGGCGGCTTCGGCAATTGGTTCGTGCCGCTCATGATCGGCGCGCCCGACATGGCGTTCCCGCGCATGAACAACATCTCGTTCTGGCTGCTGCCGGCCTCGTTCGGGTTGGCGCTGCTATCGATGGTCGTGCCCGGCAACGGCGACTATTCGGGCTTCGGCGGCGGCTGGACGATGTATGCACCGCTCTCGACATCGACGACGCACCATGGCGGCCCATCCATGGATCTCTTGATCCTGTCGCTGCACATTGCCGGCGCCAGCTCGATCCTCGGCGCCATCAACTTCATCACCACCATTTTCAACATGCGCGCGCCGGGCATGACGCTGCACCGCATGCCGCTGTTTGTGTGGTCGATCCTGGTGACGGTGTGGCTCTTGGTGCTTTCGCTGCCGGTTCTGGCGGGCGCGCTCACCATGCTGCTGACCGATCGCAATTTCGGCACGCAATTCTTCGAAGCCGCCGGCGGCGGCGATCCGGTCATGTACCAGCACTTGTTCTGGTTCTTCGGCCACCCCGAGGTTTACATTCTGATCCTGCCGGGCTTCGGCATGATCTCTCAAATCGTGTCGACGTTCTCGCGCAAGCCGATCTTCGGCTATCTCGGCATGGCCTACGCCATGGTCGCGATCGGCTTCATCGGCTTCGTGGTGTGGGCGCACCACATGTACACGGTCGGCATGGGCCTCGATCTCGAAGCCTACTTTATCGCGGCGACGATGGTCATCGCGGTGCCGACGGGGATCAAGATTTTCTCCTGGATCGCCACCATGTGGGGCGGCTCGATCAGCTTCACGGTGCCGATGCTCTGGGCCATCGGCTTCATCTTCCTGTTCACGGTCGGCGGCGTCACCGGCGTCGTGCTGGCCAACTCCGGCGTCGATACGGCGCTGCACGACACTTATTATGTCGTCGCGCACTTCCACTACGTGCTGTCGCTGGGCGCGGTCTTCGCGATCTTCGCGGGTTTCTTCTACTGGATCCCGAAGATGAGCGGCTATCGCTACAATGGCTTCCTCGCCGGCCTGCAGTTCTGGATTATGTTCATTGGCGTGAACATCATCTTCTTCCCGCAGCATTTCTTGGGCCTGCAAGGCATGCCGCGCCGCTACATCGATTATCCGGAAGCGTTCTCGTACTGGAACCAAGTGTCGTCCTGGGGCTACGTCATCACCGCCGTCGGCGTGTTGGTGTTCCTAGTGACGCTAGCGGAGATGTTCATCGTCAAGCGCAAGGCGGGCGGCAATCCTTGGGGCGAAGGCGCAACGACGCTCGAATGGACGCTGTCGTCGCCGCCGCCCTTCCACCAGTTCAACGAACTGCCGGTGATCAAGCCGGACACCCACCACTGAGGCGTTGAATGGCGATCCTTGACGTCACGAACACACGGCCAGCCAGCGCGAGCGATTACGTCGCGCTGCTGAAGCCGCGCGTGATGTCGCTGGTCGTGTTCACCGGCCTCGTCGGCTACATGGTGGCGCCGGGCCAAGGCAATCTCGTACTAGGCTTTGCGGCGATCCTCTCGATCGCCATCGCCGCTGGCGCGGCTGGCGCGCTCAACATGTGGTTCGACAGCGACATCGATCTGGTGATGAGCCGCACGCGCTCGCGCCCGATCCCCTCCGGCCGCGTGCCGCGCGACGAAGCGCTGATGCTCGGCCTCATGCTCTCGGCTCTCTCGGTGGTGACGATGCAACTCGCCGCCGGGACATTCGCGGCGGCGCTGCTGGCTTTCACCATCTTCTTCTATGCCGTCATCTATACAATGTGGCTGAAGCGGCTCACGCCGCAAAACATCGTCATCGGCGGTCTCTCCGGGGCGCTGCCGCCCGCCATCGCTTGGGCCGCGAAAACTGGTTCGCTCGCGCTCGATCCAATTCTCTTGGTGGCGATCATCTTCATGTGGACGCCGCCGCACTTCTGGGCGCTGGCCTTGCTGCAGAACAAGGATTACGCGGCAGCGCGCGTGCCGATGCTGCCTGTTACGCATGGCGCGAAATCCACGCGTCGCCACATCTTTGCATACACCCTGCTGCTCGCGCCGCTCGGCGTAGCGCCGGTGCTGACCGGGCTCGTTGGCCCGATCTATGGCGCGATCGCTGCTCTCGGCGGCGCCTTTTTCGTCTTCCTCGCCTGGCGGGTTCTGAAGTCTGACGCCGGCAATGGCGATGTGGCGCAGGATAAGCCCGCGCGCGATTTGTTCGGCTTCTCTATCATTTATCTGTTCGCGGTGTTCGCGGCCTTGTTGGCCGAGCGAGGGTTCGTCTGATGGCCGGCCTGATCCTCACCCCCGAAGAAGTCGCGGCCCGCAAGCGGCGCAATGTCTTCATCGCGGTGGCGATCGCCGCGTTCGTGGTGCTCGTCTTCGCCATTACCATGGTGCAGCTGCAAGCCGGCGTGCTGGAGCGCCCGCTGTGAGCGCGCCAAACAAGAAGCGAATGGCGATCACCGCCGCGATCGCGTCAGCCGCCGTGCTTGGCATGACCGGCATGGCGTTTGCTGCTGTGCCGCTCTACCAAGCGTTCTGCCGCATCACTGGCTATGGCGGCACCACGCAGGAAGCCAGCGTCGCGCCAAGCCAAGCGCTTGAGCGCCGCATTGAGATACGCTTCGACTCCAACGTCTCGCCCGATCTGCCGGTCGAGTTCACGCCGTCGCAGGTGAGCGAGACGCTCCGCATCGGCGAAACCGGCTTGGCGTTTTACCGCATCCGCAATCTGTCCGATCAGCCGATCGTCGCGCGCGCCACCTACAACGTTACGCCGCACGTGGCGGGCCAGTATTTCGCCAAGCTCGAATGCTTCTGCTTCACCGACCGCACGCTTGCGCCGGGTGAAGAGGCCGAGCTGCCGGTGGTGTTTTTCGTCGACCCCGAACTGGTCGACGATCCGAACACCGCCGACATCAACACGGTGACTTTGTCCTACACCTATTTCCGCTCCATAGCGGGAAGCTGAATTTGAATGCGCCGCCGCCCTGTTAGGGCGGTGGCCAAGTGCGAAGAGGGAAGAAATGGCGCACGGCGAGGTCAAACACGACTATCACTTGGTGAACCCGAGCCCATGGCCGTTCGTGGCGTCGCTCGGCGCCTTTATCGCCGCCGTCGGCTTCGTGGTGCTGCAAAAGGGGCTGGTCGCCGACGCGAACAATTTCTTCTTCAGCGACGGTCAGTGGACGCTGTTTGCGATCGGCATGACCCTCCTCGTCGTCACCGCCGCTTTGTGGTGGGGCGATGTCATCAAAGAGAGCCGCGCCGGCGATCACACGCCTGTCGTCGATATCGGCCTGCGCTACGGCATGATCCTCTTCATCGCCTCGGAAGTGATGTTCTTCGTGGCGTGGTTCTGGGTTTTCTTCGAGATGGCGATCTTCCATGAGAACCGCGCCGCATGGGCGGTGCCGACATGGGACGCGACCACCGCGCAAGCCTGGGCCAACTGGCCGCCGCCGCACGTGGAGACGTTCGATCCCTTCCATCTGCCGCTGATCAACACGCTGATCCTGCTGCTCTCCGGCACGACGGTGACGTGGGCGCACCACGCCATGCAAACCGGCGATCGCACCGGCGCGCGCAATGGTCTAATCCTCACCGTCCTGCTCGGCGTCCTGTTCACCTGGGTGCAGTTCGCGGTGGAGTATCCGGCCGCGGGTTTTGCCTTCGGCAATAACGAGCATGTCACCAACGCCAACGTCTATGGCGCGTCCTTCTTCATGGCGACGGGCTTCCACGGCTTTCACGTTATCATTGGCACGATCTTCCTCGCGGTCTGCCTGTTGCGTGTGATCATGGGGCAGATGACGCCGCAGAAGCATTTCGGCCTCGAGGCCGCGGCCTGGTACTGGCACTTCGTCGACGTCGTGTGGCTGTTCCTGTTCACCTTCGTCTACGTGATGCCGTACCTGACGATGCAAGGTTGACGGCGCACGCGCCAGTTTCGCCGTGGGTGGCGGGCCTCAGGCTCCGCTGCCCGCAGTGCGGCGAGGGCAAGGTGTTTGCGGGCTATCTGCGCTTCCGTGATACGTGCGCTGTCTGCGGGGCCGACTTCAAAGCCGCTGACGCCGGCGACGGCCCCGCTGTGTTCGTGATCCTGATCGTGGGCGCCATCGTCGCGCCGCTGCTGATCATCTTTCAGTACGGGCTTCATCTGCCGAGCTGGTTGGCGCTGACTTTGACCATGATCGCCGCCGTCGTGCTTTGTCTTGCGATGTTGCCGCCGTTCAAAGCGCTGCTTTTTGCGTTCCAGTGGAAGCACAAGGCCCGCGAAGCCACGGGTGAGGACATCCAATGATCCGCTTCCGCCCGCTCTTGGTGATGACGCTGTTTTCAGTGGCGGCTCTCGCCGTGCTGATTTCATTCGGCCGCTGGCAGTGGGAAAAGTACGAAGAGAAAAGCGCCGCCGCCGAGGAGCCGGTCGCGCAAATGACGATCGAGCAATACCAGCCGATGCCGGACGCGATCCAATTCGTCCACGGCGTGCGCCCCGACACGCGCGAGCAGGGCTGGCGGGTGTTTGTGCCGGTGATGTTCGGCGACACGATTGTCTTCGTCGACAGCGATTTCATCCCCGAGATCGCGCCGCCCAATCCGGCGGAGGTGCGCGTGCCGGCCGTGCTGCGGCTTGGGGCGCCCATCTCCGGCGCCTCCATTCGCCCTGAACCGCCCGCGCCGCTGACGCTTGCGCCGCGGCCGCTGCAGCGTCTGTGGTTCGCCGTCGATCTCAACGCCATGGGCCGCAATGGCGGCTTGGAGAACGTGGCCGACTTCTACATTGCCGGCGCCTATGTTGGTGCGGACGGGCGTTCCGCCGCTAATCCGTTCGCGCTGGCGCCCGGGGCCGACGCGCTGCCGCCAGCGCGCCATCTCGGCTACGCCATCACTTGGTATGGCCTCGCTTTGGTGCTGCTGGTGATCTACCTCGCCTATCACGTCAGCGTCGGGCGGCTCTCGCTCGCGCCGCCGCGCCCGCCGGAAGAGTGATGAGCGAACTCGATCTCATCCGTTTGCCGAATGGCGTGCGCATAGCGCTAGACCCAATGCCGGGGCTTGCAACCGCCGCACTCGGCGTCTGGCAGCGTGTTGGCGCGCGCTGGGAGCCGGCCGAGCTGAACGGCATCGCGCACTTGTTCGAACACATGGCGTTCAAGGGCGCCGGCGCGCGCGATGCACGCCAGTTCGCCGAAGCGGCCGAAAACGCCGGCGCTGTCGTCAATGCCGCCACCGGCTATGAGCGCACCGCCTATTATGCGCGCGTCGTCGCCGAGCAAGCGCCGTTCATGCTCGACATGATCGCCGACATTCTGTTCGTGCCGCATTGGGCGCCGGACGATCTGGAGAAAGAGAAGGGCGTCGTCGCCCAAGAGCGCGGCGAAGCGTTCGATGCACCGGATGACCGCGTCTTCGAACTCCACCAAAGCGCGCTCTATGCCGGCCAAGCCTTAGGCCGCCCCATCCTCGGCGAAGACGCCACGCTCGCCAATGTCAGCGTCAAGACGCTGACCGACTTCCACGACGCCCACATGGCGCCCGAACGCGTGGTAATTTCAATTGCCGGCGCCTTCGATCGCGACGCCGTGCTCGATGTCGCCACCCGGCGCTTCGGCAATCTGGCGCCCCGCCCGGTGCTCGACCGCGCACCGGCGCGCGCGCAAGCCGGCAGCGTCGGGGAAGCGCGCAAGCTTGAGCAAACGCATCTCGTGCTCTCATGGCCCGCGCCGCCCGCCGGCAGCGACGCGCTTTTCCCGGCGCGGCTGCTCTCCGACATTTTCGGCGGCGGCATGTCTTCGCGGCTGTTCCAGGAGGTCCGCGAAACCCGCGGCCTCGTCTACGCCATCGATTCGTTCCTCGACACGTTCGAGGATGACGGGCGCCTGAGCGTCTATGCCGGCTGCTCGGCCAAGAACGCCCGCACCGTCGCCGAGATTGTCCGCGACCAGCTTGCCCTTTTGGCCGATCAGGGGCCCACCGAGGCCGAACTGACGCGCGCCAAGGCGGTGGCGCGGGCGCAGATGCTGATGGGGCTGGAAGCGCCCTCGGCGCGGGCGGAGGCGCGTGTCAGCCAAGTCTTTCTGCGCGACCGGCTCGTCGACTTCGATGAAATACGGGCAAAGCTCGACGCCGTAACGACCGAGGAAATTCAGGCGCTGGCGCGCGCGGCGCTGGCCGGGCCACTGTGCGCCGCAGCGATTGGTCCCAAGGCGGGGCTTGGCGCGCTCGCCGCCTTTGAGGCACACTCCTGAAACCATGGCACTGATGCGCAAGGACAATGACGGTTTGCGCCGCATCGACGGCGAGGGCGTCTATTTGCGCGCGCCGGAACTGCGCGACTATCAGGAATGGGCCGACGTCCGCGAAGCCAGCCGCGCCCACCTCATCCCTTGGGAGCCGACTTGGGCGCAGGACGAAACCTCGCGCGGCTCGTTCCGCTACAAGCTCCGCCGTTACGCCGAAGACTCCCGCGATGACCGCGCCCACGCGCTCTTCGTGTTCCGCGAAGACGACGATGCGCTCGTCGGCGGCGTGACGCTTTCCAACATTCGCCGCGGCGTCGCGCAAATGGCGTCGCTCGGCTATTGGGCCGGCGAGATGTATGCCGGCAAAGGTTATATAACCGCCGCCGTCCGCTGCGTGGTGCGCTATGCGTTCGAAGATTTGGACATGCACCGCGTCGAAGCGGCGTGTCAGCCCGACAATCTCGCCTCGCGCCGCGTGCTGGAAAAAGCCGGCTTCACGCAAGAGGGCGCTGCCAAAGCCTATCTGAAGATAAACGGCAAATGGCGCGATCATCTGCTCTTCGGGATCGTGAACGGCGCTTAAGCCCGCCCCGTCTCGCTCATGATCTGCGATGGATCGAAGCCAAGCGCGCGGATCGCGGCAGTCCACTTATCCTGATGGCGTTCGCTGAACACGATGGCGTTGTCGACATCGACGACCAGCCACGCATTGTGCTTCAGCTCTTCTTCGATTTGCCCCGCGCCCCAACCCGCGCAGCCAAGCGCCAGCACGAAGCGCTCCGGCGCATGTTCGCCCGCGACGGCTTCCAGCACATCACGCGTTGAGGTCAAACGAATGCCGGGCGCCACGCTTTGTGTCGCATCGCCGGCGGCGAAATCCTCCGAGTGCAATACGAAGCCGCGATCCTGCCGCACCGGCCCGCCATCGAGCACCAGCCGGCCGCCCACCTCTTCGTCGTCGGCCTCCAAGCCCAAATGATCGAGCACGTCCGAGAGCGTGATCTCGTCCTTCGGTTTGTTGATGATGACGCCCATCGCGTGTTCCGCGTCGTGCGTGCACATCATGATCACCGTTCCTTCGAACCGGGGATCGCCGATCCCTGGCATGGCGATCAAGAGCTTGCCCTGCAGCGTGTCTGTCATGGGGGCATGGTCCCGCGCTCGTCGCTTTCGTGCAAGAGGGCGCTCGCATCTGGCGCGCCGTCGCCCTAGATAGGGGCTGAATGAGGAGATGCCGAAATGATCAAGATTGGCGATAGCCTGCCGGACGTGCAGTTCAACGTGCCCACCAGCGAGGGCATGAAGCAGATGCGCACCGCTGAGATTTTCGGCGGCAAAACCGTCGCTCTGTTCGCTGTGCCTGGCGCCTTCACGCCGACCTGCTCGGCCCGCCATCTGCCGAGCTTCCGCGATAAGGCCGGCGAGCTCAAAGCCAAGGGCGTCGATACGATTGCGTGCACGGCCGTCAACGATCATTTCGTGATGGGCGCCTGGAGCAAGGATCAGAGCGTCGGCGAAGATATCGTCATGCTGGCCGACGGTTCGGCTGAATTTGCCCGCGCCATCGGGCTCGACGCCGATTTTTCCAAGTTCGGCATGGGCCCACGCTCGAAGCGCTATTCAATGCTTGTCAAGGATGGCGTGGTATCTCAGCTCAATGTTGAAGAAGCTGGTGAATACAAGGTTTCCAGCGCCGAGCATTTGCTCAGTCAGTTAAGCTGACGGAAACGATCGCGACGCCCCGCAGAAGCGGGTGGAGGGCAGTGAATGACGCCGGTAATTATTTTCGCCGTGATGGCGCTCGTGTTGGCGTTCAGCGCCATCAAGATCGTGCCGCAGGGCCGTCAATACACCGCTGAGCGTTTCGGCCGCTACACCCGCACGCTGAAGCCGGGCATCTCGTTTCTGATGCCATTCGTTGATCGAATCGGCCGGCGCCTCTCGATGATGGAAACCGTGCTCGACGTGCCGCGTCAGGACGTCATCACCAAGGATAACGCCGTCGTCTCGGTGGACGCTGTCGTCTTCATCCAGATCATCGACGCGTCGAAGGCCGCCTATGAGGTCGAAAACCTCCGCCTTGCGATCCAGAACCTCTGCATGACCAACATCCGCACCGTCGTCGGCGCGATGGATCTCGACGAAGTGCTCTCGCAACGCGACAGCATCAATGCTCGCCTACTGGGCGTTGTCGACGCCGCCACCGAAGCGTGGGGCACGAAGGTGATGCGCATCGAGATCAAGGATCTCTCGCCGCCGCAAGACATCATCCAATCGATGGCGCGCCAGATGAAGGCCGAGCGCGAACGCCGCGCCCAAATTCTCGAAGCCGAGGGCGATAAAGCCGCCGCCGTTCTGCGCGCCGAGGGCGCCAAGCAATCGGCGATCCTGCAAGCCGAAGGCCGCCGCGAAGCCGCCTTCCGCGACGCCGAAGCCCGCGAACGCGAAGCCGAGGCCGAGGCGAAGGCAACCGAAATGGTCAGCCAGGCCATCGCCAAAGGCGACGTCAACGCCATCCGCTACTTCCTCGGTCTGAAATACGTCGAGGCGTTCGGCCAATTGGCGACATCGCCGCAGCAGCGCACCGTGATCATCCCGTCCGACCTTTCCGGTTTGGCTGGCCTGGTCGAGGGCCTGCGCGCGCTCAATGCGCAAGGCGAGGGCATCGGCTTTGGCGCGGCGCCGCGCACGGCCGTGCCGCCGACGCGCCCGTAAGCACTCGCGCGCGGGCTCAAGCGTCGCTACATTGGAACCATGGACACGCTGATCTCCCTGCTCACGACGCTCGGGCCGCAGCATTGGCTCGTGCTCGGCCTCATCCTGCTGATCGCGGAAATGGCGAGCGGCACCACCTATCTGCTCTGGCCCGCCGTGGCGGCGTTTGCCGTCGCGCTCCTCGCATGGCTTGTGCCCATGGGCTGGGCGGTGGAGCTCATCGTCTTTGCGCTGCTCATTATCGTGCTCACGTTTTTCGGCCACCCGATCGTCAAACGCTGGCGCAATGAAGGCGCCGCGAGCGGGCTGAACGAGCGCTCCACGACTTTGATCGGCGTGCGCGGTGTGGTGCAAAACTTCGCCAACGGCGTCGGCTCGGTGAAGGTGCAAGACACGGTCTGGCGCGCAACGAGCGATGAAGCGCTGGACGCCGGGCAAGCGGTCGAAGTCGCCGCCGTCGATGGCGTCACGCTGAAAGTAAAGCGCGTCTAGTCGCGACCCGCGTCCATCACTTCGCGTAGCCGCGTCAGAAACGGCAGCGCCGCCGCGAACTCTTCAGCCGGAATCACTTGCAGCATCCGGCTCATCCCCGGATTGATCCGCGCGATCGCCGCCTCCCGCGCGCGCACGCCGGCTTTGGTGATGCGCACCACTTTTGCGCGCGCATCGGCGGGATCGTCCGTGATCGTGACATAGCCCAGCGCTTCCAGCTGTTGCAGGGTGTAGGTCATCGCGCCTTTGGTGACTTGAAACGCGCGCGCGAGCTTGGTGGGGCTCTCGCCGTCGACGCCAAGGCGCGCGAAATGGTTGAGCACGCCGAAGCTGGCGATCGAGAGCGTCTCCGGCAGCGCTTGCCGCAAGGCATTGTCCGCCAATTGCCCGATAATGGCGATCTCGGACATCGTCTGAAACGCCATGCGCAGCTTATGATCCTGCTTCATGCGCGCAAGACCGCCTCCGCACCGCGCCGCGCCGAGGGTGCGGCCGGCTCGGCATAGCCGACGCGCACCAGCATCTGCACGACTTGATCCTGCGCCTCCAGCACGCGCTTTGCCTCTGCGTAGAGATCGGCCATCTCTTCGTATTCTTGCAGCGCCTGGCTCCACGGATGCATCGCAATCCCGAACGCGGTCGCGGCCAGATTGAGCCGCGCATAGGCCATGCCCGCTTGCAGGCGCGTCTCAGGCCGATCATCCGGCGTCGCCAGCCACATGAAGCCGGTTGCGCTCTCGGCCTTCGCACGCCAATCGCGCGCCGCGGTTTCGTTGGCCATCGAATTCGGGTTGATCAGATCGTCTTCGCCGAAAAAGCCCAACGCCTTGAGCGGCCCGATCATCGGGCCTTCGATCGCCAAGCCGTCGCGATGTTCGGCGACTGCCTCGTGCCCGAAGCGCAGCCAGCGATAGGTTTCGCGCTGCGCGCCTTCGGTTTGCATCTCGCGCTCGAACGCGCGCCATACCAGATCGCGCAACGCCGCCACGCGCGCTGGCTCGACCGTCCATTGCGCCGCGCCGAGAAAACCGGCGACTTGCGCGGTCGCGCGCAAGAGCAGCGTGTCGTCCGGAATGCGTTCGAGGTCGTAGACAGTGCGATTTGTGCGCCGCGCCGTGATGTAGGCGAACAGCGGGTCCGCCGCGGCGTTCGCGACGGGTGAGAATGAGACATGCGCGATCGGCCGCGCGTCGAGGCGCGGCGAGGGCGCGCCTTCAGGAAACATCGTGATCTCGGCAAACTGGCCGAGATGCGAGGCCGCGATGCGATAGAGTTCGAGAAAGCCGCCCAAGCCCAAAGTAATCTGGCGATCGATCGGATCGGTGAAGGGCAGGCGCCGCTCGAGATCGCAATAGAGCGTCATGCCCGACGCATCGTCGAATTCCACCAGCCAGGGCTGCGTGTTGTGCGGGCTCGGCGCGAGGATCGCATGCGCCAACGCAAAGCGCCGCGGATCGGCAACACCCGCGCCCGGATCGCGCCAAGCGGCGGCGGGGTCCGGCCCGCTCGAACCGCAGGAAGCCGCGAAGGGCGCAGCGCCTAGCAGCGCGAAGGCATGACGGCGGTTCAGCATTGCGCTCTCCATGGTTCAAGTTTGAACTATGTTGTTCAACTTTGAACTAATGTCAACAAGGCATAGTCTGGACCGCCGGCGCCTCGCCGGCATGCTTGCAAACGAAAAGTGCTTAGTCTCCAAAACGCTGCCGGCGAGGGCGCCGGCGATCCAGACCAAGATGATCTACCGAACCGTATCGATCGCCGCGCGCGCTAGTTCGTCGGCGCGGTTGTTCATTTCGTTATCGCTATGGCCCTTGACCCATTTCCAGGTCACTTCGTGACGCGCATTGGCTTCATCGAGCTGGCGCCATAAATCCTCGTTCTTCACCGGTTTTTTGTCGGCGGTTTTCCAGCCGTTCTTTTTCCAGCCGTGAATCCATTTGGTCACGCCGTCCATCACGTATTTGGAATCGGTGTGCAGCCGCACTTTCGACGGCCGCTTCAGCGCATTGAGCGATTGAATCGCCGCCATCAGCTCCATGCGATTATTGGTGGTCGCGGCCTCCGCGCCGGAAAGCTCTTTCTCCGTGCCGGCAAAATGCAGAATCGCTCCCCAACCCCCAGGCCCCGGATTGCCGCTACACGCACCGTCCGTCCAAATGTCGACCGTGTTGCTCATGATGGCGATGTAGGGGGATTCGGCGGATCGCGATCGGGGCGGCGGAGAAACCAAAATGCGTAGGCGCAACTGGCGCCGAACACTGCGGCTTGAGGCAGCACCCACAGCGTGCTTTGCAGATTGCTTGGCACCGCCACTTCTGGCGGCAGATCTGAATTGAATAAGTTGAAGAGGCCGAACTGTCCGAAGATGAGGGCCGCACCCATACCGGCGACGGCGCCGGGAGCGACGTAGTGCCTGAACTTCACGAAGCCGCGAGCCACCAGAACGCCGTGCGCTGCAAGACCAACGGACAGCATGACCGGTGTTGCGAATACAAACCCGAGGATTGCGCCAAAAATAGGAAACCAGATGAGGCTTGTCCAGGCTTGCGTGAACAAGGCCCAAAGGGAGCCGAACACGGCACCGCCCAGCGGGCCCGCGACAAACGCGTACAATACAGTGGGCCGTTGATGCTTAGGATCGGTCATCGGACGCCGCGCCCCTCATCCAACGCCACCACCACATCCGCCCCATGCCCGCCAGCCATCATGCTGCGCGTGATGCGTTCGTAGAACATCAAGAACCGATCCAGCTTCGCATTTTCCTCCACCGTCAGCGCGCGGCCGAGCATTTGCTCTTCCTGGTGCCCGCGCCACGCGCGCACGATCTCCCAGCTTGGCGGCTTCAGATAGACGATTGCGTCGAACGTCGCGAAGAAGGGCGCATAGACTTTGCGCAGCTGTGTCTCGGTTTCCTTGCGCCAGATGCCGTCTTCGTCTTCGCGCTCAACGTCGTTGAGTGGTTCGGCGGTGAGAGTCGTCGGCTTTGCGCCGAGGCACCAGCCATCAACGAGTATCGCTTCCGCCCGTCCCTCGAACAGCGGCCATGTGTCTTCCGGCGCGCGATCGTCCGCCGCTTTGTTGAAGCGCGGCAGCTTCGTCGCCTCGCCGCGCATGAGACGGGCGATCACATCTTTGGCCAAGTTCAGATCGTGTGTGCCCGGCGGGCCGCGCGTGAGCAGTAGCTGCTCGATGTCCGGGCGGGACTTATGGTCGACTTGGAAATTGCCGTCCATGTCGCGGTAGGGATCGAACGAACTGACATTATCCGCCCGCCAAACACGTTCGGCCTTGGTGAGATACACATCGTCGAGCGAGAAATGCGCAAAGCGCGGCCGGTTCGCCATCTCCAGCATCTCACACGCCGTCGTCTTGCCCGACCCTTGCGCGCCTGTGACGCCGATCAGCACGGGGCGATCCGGATGCAGCGCGCGTTGGCGTTGAATGACGTCGTAAATGATCGTGGGGACGGTGGCGACGTCGCTCACTCCGCCAACACTCGCGGCAGTTTGAAGATCACGTCTTCATTGGTCACACGCACTTCTTCGACGCGCGCCTCGAAGCGCGCCGCGATGGCCGCGATCAAGCCTTCCACCAAATCCTCCGGCGCGCTGGCGCCCGCCGTCACCCCAACAACGCGCGCCCCGGCAAACCAGCTCCAGTCCACATCCTCGGCCGAAGCGACCAGCCGCGCGTCGCGCGCGCCCGCGCGCGTCGCCACCTCCACCAGCCGCACCGAGTTCGAGCTTTTCGGCGAGCCGATCACCAAAACCAAATCCGCATCGCGCGCCATCGCCTTCACTGCGTCCTGGCGGTTGGTGGTGGCGTAGCAAATGTCTTCCTTGTGCGGCGCGGCGATCGCCGGAAAGCGCCGCTGCAGCACGGCCACCATCTCGGCGGTGTCATCGACCGAGAGCGTCGTCTGCGTCACGAAGGAGAGCTTGGCCGCATCGCGGGGCCGAAACACCTCCGCGTCCGCCACCGTTTCTAGGAGCGTGATCGCGCCCGGCGGCAACTGGCCCATCGTGCCGATCACTTCGGGGTGGCCGGCATGGCCGATCAGCACGATCTCGTGGCCGGCCGCAAAGTGCCGCTCTGCCTCTACGTGCACTTTCGAGACGAGCGGGCAGGTGGCGTCGACGAAGATCATCTCTCTCGCCCGCGCCTCCGCCGGCACCGATTTCGGCACGCCATGGGCGGAGAAGATCACTGGCCGGTCCTCCGGGCAGTCGTCCAGTTCCTCGACGAACACCGCCCCCAGCGCCTCGAGACGCTCGACCACGTGGCGGTTGTGGACAATCTCATGGCGGACATAGACCGGCGCGCCCCACTTCTGAATCGCTTGCTCAACGATCTGGATGGCCCGGTCGACGCCGGCGCAAAAGCCGCGTGGGGCGGCTAACAGGATTGAAATCTGGGGTTTTTCCGTGACGGTCATCGGCTCTTTGGCGAACTTTCAGAGGCATGGCGCCTGGGCCCGTTGCGGGCAAGGCGGGGCAAAGCTATCACGGCCCGTCGCCATTTGCTTTCGGGGCGGAGTGAGACATGCAGCCGCCGCTGTATGGCCCGGGGGCTGAAGAGGATTCTCTATGAAACTGCGCGCCGCTGCTTTTGTCCTGTTGTTCGGCGCGCTCGCGCTTAATGCCTGCTCCAGTTCGGGCCAGGATGTGGTCGAACTCCCTGGCGGCGTGATGCCGGAAGAGACACAAGAATCCGCGCCGAACGCGTTCGAACGCCTGCTCGGCTCAGATAGCCGACGCAATGTCGGGCCGTGCCCGCTCATGGGCGTGCTCTACGACAGTTCGCGCCTCGTTGATTTCGCCGCGTCCGGCAATGAGCGCTATGCAAACATCGAATTCACCGGCGAGATGCAGGGTGTGCGCGGTTTGTGCCGCTACATCGACGCCGATCCGATCACCATGTCGATCGAGGTCGACATGGCGTTCGGCCGCGGACCCGCCGCAACATCCGACAGGCAGACCTATCGCTATTGGGTCGCCGTCGCGCGCCGCGGACTGGCGCCGATCGAGAAAGTGTATTTCGACGTCGACGTCCGTTGGGATCGTGACGAGGTCGTCGTGACGCGCACTGAAGAGATCGAGCGCATCGTCATCCCGCGCGCCAACCCGGATACGTCGGGCGAGAATTTCGAAATCCTCGTCGGCTTCGAACTCACGCCAGAGCAGCTGCAGTTCAACCGCGACGGCCGCCGCTTCCGCATCGACGCCGGCTCGCGCCCTGTTCCGGGGCAATGATTGGGTGAGGCAATAGGCAATAGCGAGAAGGACTGGCTGTCTCTTTCTGTTTCTTGAATTCCCATTGCCTACTGCCTACTGCCTATTGCCATGAAAGACCTCGCGCACGCGCTCACCGCGGCCAATGCTGCCGTGTTCTCTTCCCTGGGGCTTGACGCCAAGCACGCCGAAGTGCGCCGCTCCGATCGTCCGGACCTTGGCGAGTTCCAGTGCAACGGGGCGCTGGCCGCCGCGAAAGCGGCTGGCAAGAAGCCGCCAGAGATTGCTCAATCGGTTGCCGGCGCCTGGAGCGCGACTGATCTGGCGTCGGCGCCGACTATCGCGGGCCCCGGATTCCTGAATTTCAAAGTCACGCCGGCGGCGCTGGCGCTGCGCGCCCGATCCATTGCCGATGATGAACGCGCTGGCGCGCGCTTTGTTGAGCATCCGCGCCGGGTCGTCGTCGACTATGGCGGGCCTAATGTCGCCAAGGGCATGCATGTCGGGCACCTGCGCGCCTCGATCATCGGCGAGAGCGTCAAGCGCATCTATCGCTTTCGCGGTGACCAGGTCTGGGGCGACGCGCACTTCGGCGATTGGGGCTTCCAGATGGGCCTCGTCATCACCGCGCTGGAAGATGAACTCGGCGGCTTTGACGATCGCGCCAAGCTCGATGCGCGCTTGCAATCGCTGACGCTCGAACAACTCGAAGCGATTTATCCGACCTACGCTGCGAAAGTGAAGGACGGCGACATCGAAACGCGCGACCGCGCCCGCAAAGCCACCGCTGCGCTACAGGGGGGCAGTGCGTTGCATCGCGACATCTGGCGCGCCATGCGCGACGTCTCGATGGCGGCGCAAAAGCGCGACTTCGCTTCGCTCGGCGTCGATTTCGATCTCTGGCTCGGCGAAAGCGATGCCGATCCGTTGATCCCCGATATGGTCAAGGATCTCGAGGCCAAGGGCTTGCTCGAAGAGGATCAAGGCGCGCGGATTGTCCGCATCGCCGGCCCTGGCGAGACCAAGAAAAAGAAGCTCGAAGACGGCACGGTGGTCGAGGTGGAAAGCCCCGATCCGCTGCTCGTGGTGTCGTCGGAAGGCTCGGCCATGTACGGCACAACCGATCTCGCCACCATCGTTCAGCGTGTGCGCGATCAGCAGCCGGACCTGATCCTCTACGTGGTCGATCAACGTCAGGCCGACCACTTCGAGCAGGTCTACCGCGCCGCCGCCAAGGCCGGCTACATCGCGCGCGACCAATTGGAGCATGTCGGCTTCGGCACCATGAACGGGGCGGACAGCAAGCCGTTCAAGACCCGCGCCGGCGGCGTGCTGAAGCTGGGCGACCTCATCGGCCAAGCCAAAGAGAAGGCGCGCGAGCGGCTCAAGGAGAACGAAATCGGAGCTGACTTCTCGAAGGAAGAGTTCGAGGATGTCGCGCACAAGGTCGCCATTGCCGCGATCAAGTTTGCCGATCTCTCAAATTTCCGCGGCACCAGCTACATCTTCGATCTCGACCGCTTCATGAGCTTCGAAGGCAAGACCGGGCCGTACCTGCTCTACCAAGCCGTCCGCATCAAAAGCATCCTGCGCAAAGCAGAAGAGCAGGGCGCAGCGCCAGGCCTGATAGCGGTCGAACACGATGCTGAGCGTGCGCTGACGCTGGCGCTAGACGCCTTCGACGGCGCGCTCACCGCCGCTTACGACAAAAAGGCGCCGCACTTTCTGGCCGAGCACGCCCACGCGCTGGCGCAAGCTTTCTCCGGTTTCTACGCCAACTGCCCGATCCTGCCGTCCGAGGGGGCGGTGCGCGCTTCGCGCTTGGCGCTAGCGGGTGCGGCGCTGAAGCAGCTCACGCTGACACTGGATCTCCTCGGCATTGATGTGCCGGAGCGGATGTAAGCGTTAATCCGGCTTGGCGTTCACTTTGTGCGAAAGCTCGACAATCCAATCCATCAGCGCAACCGCGACGCCTGAGACAATGAATGTCATGTGGATGATGGTGTACCAGAGTAGGTCGCGCTCTTCGTACTGATTGATGTTCATGAAGATCTTGAGCAGATGAATGCCGCTGATCGCGACGATCGACGCGATCAGCTTGATCTTCAGGCCGCTAAAGTCGAGCGTGCCCATCCATTCGGGCCGATCCGGATCGTCCTTGGCGCCTTCCATCTTCGAGACGAAATTCTCGTAGCCGGAAAACAGAATAATCAGCACCAGATTGCCGGCCAGCGAGAGGTCGACCAGCGTCAGCACCAGCAAGATGATGTCCGTCTCGTCCATCGTCAGCACCAGCGGCGCTTGCAGATAAAGTTCGCGGAAAAACGTGATGATCAAGATCACCAGCGCCGCGATCAGCCCGAGATAGACCGGCGCCATCAGCCAGCGGCTGGTGTAGATGATCCACTCGATCGCCGCTTCCAGGAACGGTGTGCGGCGGCGGCGTTGGATATTGTCGGTCATGCGGTCCCCCAAAAGGCGGCGCGAACCTAGAGGCGCTGACGCGCGCCGCCAAGCCGCCTCCCGCAAGGGGAGGCTTGATAGGCCGGCGGACGGGGCGGATGATCGCACTCACAAAAGAGGGGGAGCGCTATGTACGAACACGGAATGATCGCGCCGGTCGTGGCGATGGTAATCTGGACCATGCTCATGTTGGTCTGGCTTTACGCCACGCGTATCCCGGCGATGGCGAAGGCGAAGGTCGATCCAGAGAAGATCAAGGACGGCGGCGCGCCGTTCGACATGCTGCCGGTAGGCCCGCGTCGGGTGGCCTCAAATTACAACCATCTGCATGAGCAGCCGACGCTCTTCTACGCCATCTGCTTTGCGCTTCAGTTCCTGGATCAGGCGCACGAGATCAATATCGGCCTCGCCTGGCTCTATGTCGTGCTGCGCATCGTCCACTCGCTGATCCAGGCGACGGTGAACATCATCATGATCCGCTGGCTTGTGTTCATGGCGGCGTCACTGGTGCTGGCCGCATTGACGTTCCACGCCGCAATGGCCGTGGGCATGGTCGACCTGAGTTTCTTGCACTAGGGACGACGATAACCCGAACACCGTCATCCTGGGCCCGCGCTGCGCGCGACCCAGGTTGACGGCTAATCGTTGGACCTATTGCGAGCTTCCGTCCGCTTCCATTCCCGCGATCCACTCTTGGATCAGCGCGACGCCGCGTTCGTCAACCAACGTGCGTCCGAGCTCTGGCATCATCACGCCGGGATCGGTGCTGGCCATGCGGTGCAGCAGGATCGAGCGGTCGGGATGGCCGGGCTCAATCGAAAACTCAAAGCCAGCCGAACCGCGCCCCGCCGCAACCGGCCGCTTCAGCACGCCCCAGCGCGACGGATCATCCTGCGACCAGGATAGATCAAGCCCCGACGTATGCGCCGGTCCTTCCGGATTATGGCAATGCGCGCAGTTCACATCGAGATAAGCGCGGGCGCGATCGGCGAGCGGCGCGCCGGCGTCATACGCGTTCGGCACACGAGGACCCATACTGGCGGGCAGCGCATCCAAGATGTCATTGCGATTCCAGTATCCCAACTGATTGGTCTCGTCGTCCACATAAGCAAAGTCGCGATTGAGGTTGCGCGCGCTGGGCCCGATCGGTTCGACCTCCCCGTTGCGGGCATGGCAACCGCTGCATTGGTTCACGTTCGGCACAACCCAATCGAGCGCGATGCCTTGGCCATCTTCATTGGTGAAGCTCACCGGCAGGTCGGCGCCGATCGGCGAATAGCGCGCCTCGGTCTGTGCCTCGTTCCACACATAGGGCAGCGCCACCCAGCCGCTCGCGCGCCGGATCAGGAGGCGTGTCTCCAGCAAGCGCACGCCTTCAGTCGGCGCGCGCATGTCGTCGGCGAACGCAAATGTTTTGATCAGCACAGTGCCGACCGGAAACTCAAACACGCCGTCCCGATTGTATTGCGCCTGTGCGCCGGCGGGGATGTAGACATAGCGAAACTTCAGCGCCCCGTCCGAATAGAGCGCGGTGTTGAGATCATAGGGCGTCACCCGCGCGCTCGGCTCACGCGCGCCGGCATCGCGGAAGAAACCATAAGCCGAAAGCGTTGCCGCCGGTCGCGCCGCCATGATCGCCGCATCGTTCACGCGCGCCGGCGCTTGCGCGGTGGCGCTAGTGACGAGCAGCAACGCCAACAGCAATGCGACTCCCCCTCCCATCGAGGGGAGGGGATTGGGGGGCGGGGTGAAGCGGCGAACTATCCGAATGAGTTTCTTGAACATGCGCTAGTCGTCGATCTCCACTTCCTCCGGCTCCTCGAGTGCCAGAAGCGGCGGGAAGTTCGGATCGGGCGCGGCCTCGGTCATCGACGAACCGGCGACAGGCAGGCCGAGCGAGAGGAACGAGCCGGTGCGGTTACGCGTCGAGCGATTGTCGCGCATGACAATGCGCACGTTCTCGCTGCGCGGCGCGCCGCCGACGGAATAGAGCGTCGCCCCGTCCCAAATCACGTCCGGCATGCCGAGGCCCAATTGCGCCAACGCCGCCAGATCGCCAACCGGCGCGTAGCCGACGTTTCCGAACGCATTGTTGCGGATCATGATGTTGCGCGGCAGCGGGTTGTAGTTCGGATCCTGAAACTCGGCCCGGTAGGAAGTGACCAGCACGTTGATGGTGCCGTGATCGGCGATCTCGTTGTCGAACACGTGCACGTCGCGATTGGCCATGATCAGCACGCCGGTGCCGGCCGGCACCGTGGCGACGATATTGCCCGCCGGCGCGAAGTTCGCCGTATTGTTGCCGACGATCTCATTGTCGAACACGCGCACCGAATGGCCGCCCTGTTGCGGCAGGCCGGGCAGGTCGAACACCAGGATGCCGCCGGTATTGTTCGTGGCGCGATTGCCGAAGACGTCGGCGTTGAAGCTGTTCTCGATCTCGATGCCGGCGACATTGAACTCGGCCAGATTGTCGCGAACGATGATGTTGCGTGACTGGCCAACATAGATGCCGGCGTCCGAAGCCCCGCGCGCGATCGAGTCGCGTATCATCACGTCGGAGCAATTGACCGGGTAGAGGCCGTAGGCGCCGTTGTTCTCATTCGGCCCCCGCGTCCATTCCACGCGGACGCCTTGGATGGTGATGCCGTCGCAATCGCGCACCTTGATGGCGTCGCCGCGGGCGTTCTCCACCGCGAAGTCGCGCAGCACGACATCGTCTGCCGTCACCAAGAGCCCTTCGGCCCCGCGGCGCTGGGTATCGAACGAGAGGATGGAGCGGCCTTCTCCTTCGCCGCGAATGGTGACGCGGTCGACATTGAGCGAAAGCCCGGAGCTCAACTCAAAGCGGCCGCGCCCGATGCGAACGGTGTCGCCCGGGCTCGCCTCGATCAAAGCGGTCTGCAGCGCCTGCTCAGCGCCTTCGCCGGCGCGTATGCGCCAGGTGCGTGCGTCGGCGACGCCAACCATCACCAACGCCGCCACAGCGGCTGCCAAGAGCCTCATGCATTCCTCCCCACACGTTTGGCGTAGCTTTGCCGGGGAGGCGGGCGCTGTAAAGCGGTGTGGGCTGTGACTTAGCGGCGACCGAAACGTGCGACGACCGAAAGAAGGTCGCGCGCCAGGCTCGGATGACGCGCCGCCAGCAAGCCGCCGAGCGCGGTGACTGCCAGCGTCAGAATTGGGCGATCGCGGGCGATGTCGCCCAGGCCGAAGCCGGGCGCTTCCTGCAGCAACTGTGCTTGCAGGGCTGCAGCCTCACGCTCCTTCTGTTTGCGCCGATAGGCGGCGAACAACGCAAAGAGCGCGACGCCCAACGTCGCCACCAGAGCGACGATTGACGCCGCGCCTGGCGCGCCTGCCGTCGGGAGGATCAGCGCGTAAAGCGAGAAGCCGAGCGAGAACACCGCCATCACGGCGGCCGCGCACGCCGCCGAGGTGGCGATCACGGTGGCCATGGCGCGGTCGAACATTAGCGGCGGCTCCCCAAGAGCAGGCCGATCATGAGGCCGACGCCGAGCGTGGTGGCGGCGACCGCGACCGGGCGCTCGCGCCATTGACGTTTCATATACCGATGCGCCTCGTCGAGACCGTCCTCGACCGCCCCGCGTGCGGCTTCGTAGGCTTCCTCGGCGCGTTCGCGTGCTTCTTCCGCAAGCTCGGCTGCGCGAGCCGCTCTGTCCTTAGCCATGTGAAGTTCTCCTTGCCCAAACCCTAGAGGACATTGATTAAGTTCGCGCCCACACAAGCCCCTTTGGCGAGCCGCGAATGTGATTCAGCGCATAAGATTGCCGAAAGTTCCCACCTTATCGTCGTTAACGTGGCCTGTACTGGCGGCGATCGCGATTAACCTTGTGCCGTTGGCCGGCGTTCTATTTTGGGGCTGGAGTGCCTTTGCGCTCATATTTCTCTACTGGTTGGAGAACGTCGTGATCGGCGTTCGCACGCTCGCCAGCATGATCGCCAACGCCGCCGTGGTGGGCGGGATCAACTGGCTTGGCGCGCTTTTCTTCGGCGCCTTCTTCACCTTCCACTACGGGCTCTTCTGTTTTGGCCACGGCATTTTTGTCGTCGCTTTGTTCGGCGGGCAGACCGCTGTCATCGGCGACACCATGCTCGATCTGGTCGGGGCGGCGCTTGCCTTGTTTGCGCAACAGAGCGGCTTGCTCATCGGCTTTGCCTCGATCGTGTTCTGGCAGCTGGTGCAGTTTGGCCTCTTCATCGCGCGCGGGGAGGTGCGGCGGGTCAACCTGCTTGAACTGATGGGCGCGCCTTACCCGCGCATCATCGCGCTGCATGCCACGATCATCTTCGGCGGCTTCCTGCTGCTGCTGCTGAACCAGCCCGTCTGGGGTCTCGCGGTCCTGTCCCTGGTCAAGATGACTTGGGACATCGCCGAGGCGCGCAAGGCGGCGCAGCCTGTCGCGGCTAACGAGGCTTAAGCCATCGCCCGCGCGGCGTCGATTATGCGAAGCGTCTCGTCCCAGAGACCGAGCGTCTCCAGTTCGGCGGGTGCGAAGAAGCGGGCGTCGCGCGCGTCGTCGCCGGCTTTCGGTTCGCCCGCGATCCAGCGCGCGGCATAGTCGATCAGCACGTAATGACCCCAAGGCGGTTCGCCCTCGGCGCCGCGCCGACTCAGCACCGCATCGACGACATCGACGAGCCCGATCAACTCGGCCTCACAACTTGTCTCCTCGCGGAGCTCGCGCAGAGCGGCGTTGGCGGCGCGTTCGCCCCATTCGATCCGCCCGCCGGGCAAGGACCAAGAATCTTCGAGCGGCGGCGTGCCGCGCCGCACCAAAAGCACCGCATCGCCCCGCAAACAGACCACGCCGACAGCGGCGATGGGTCTTTTGGGAGGTTCGGACGTGTTGGTCATGAGGATCGCGCCGATGTTCGCGGGGATCGGCGAAGACTCAAGAGAAATAAATCACTTAGCCGCGCCGGTAGCGGCGCTTTCGGCAAAAGAAAATGCGCGCCACCCAGAGGTGACGCGCATTTTGGACTCTCGTCCGTGTTCTTAGAAGCCTCGCTTGAGCGAGATCTCCAAAGAGCGTTCCCGACTTAGCGGGAAGCGCGCTTGGCCTTGCGCTTCTTCGCGGCCTTCTTCGGAGCCGCCTTCTTTGCGGTCTTCGCCTTCTTCGGTGCAGCGCGCTTCTTCGCGGCCTTCTTGGCCACCTTCTTCGCTGCCTTCTTCTTTTTCACGGCCATGCCCTGGCTCCTTCTTAGTACGTTAACAACCGCCGCTTACGTCTTCGCATTGTCGTGTGCAAGCACATTCGACACGCAAAAAAATCCGCGCGACGAAATTGCAACATCGCATCGCTTCGATTGCGAAGCAAGTTTGCGTTGTGAGTCGCGTGAGTCGCGTGTCGTTGTGAGACGATGATCAGACGAACAGTGCGCGCGGGTTCATCACGTTGTTCGGGTCGATCGCGCGCTTCACGGCGCGCATCATCGCGAGCGACTCCGGGTCCTTGAAGCGCGCCAGATCGGCGACACGCGCGACGCCGATGCCGTGCTCGGCGGAGATCGAACCGCCCAGCGTGTCGGCGGTCTCATAGACTATTTGTGAGAGCGCCTCGCCGGGGAACGCGGCGGCGTCGGAGCCTGCCGGCTGCATCAGCGTGTAATGAAAATTGCCATCGCCCATGTGGCCGAAGGCGACGACGCGCACGCCCGCGCACATCCGCTCAGCCGCCGCGTTGGCGCGTTCGAGGAAAAGCGGCGTCTGCGAAACCGGCACGCTGACATCGTGGTTCACTTGCGCGCCTTCGGGCCTGTGGCCGGCCGATATGTCCTCGCGAATACGCCAGAAATCCCGCGCCTGGCTTGCGTTTTCAGCAATAAGCGCCGTTTCCGCTTCGCCCGCTTTTATGGCTGCGGTGAGCGCGTCTTCGATACTCGCGCGCAAGCCTGCGGCGTCCATCCCCTCGAATTCGATCAGCACCATGAAGGGCGCGCCCGGCAGCGGATCGCGGCTCATCGGAACATTCTTGACGACGAGATCGACCGAGAGCCGGTTCATGATTTCGAACGCCGCCACCGCCCCGGTCGCCGCCTTCATCCGGTGGAGCAGCGCCAGCGCGCGTTCCGGCGAAGCGACGGCGGCGAGCGCGACTTGGTGCGCTCGCGGGCGCGGGAAGAGCTTGAGGCAGGCGCCCGTCACCACGCCCAGCGTCCCCTCGGCGCCGATGAAGAGCTGCTTCAGATCGTAGCCGGTGTTGTCCTTCCGCAGACCCTTCAGTCCGCGGAACACGCGACCGTCCGGCAACACCGCTTCGATGCCGAGAACGAGGTCGCGCATCATCCCGTAACGCAGCACATGCACGCCGCCAGCATTTGTGGAGATCAGTCCGCCGATCGTCGCGCTGCCTTCGCTCGCGAGGCTCAAAGGGAAGAGTCGATCCGATTCGCGCGCTGATTCCTGCACAGCCTGGAGAATCACTCCGGCGTCCGCGATCAGTGAGTCGTTTGCCGCATCGATCGCGCGAATACGGTTCATGCGCTTCATCGAGAGCAGCACTTCGCCGGCGGGGATCTGACCGCCGACCAGGCCGGTGTTGCCGCCTTGTGGCGTGATGGCCGCGCCTGCTGCAGCGCACAAGCGCACAACGTCCGCCGCTTCCTCGGTCGTTGCGGGCATGGCGAGGAACGGCGTGTGCCCCGTGAAGCGTCCGCGCCACTCTTTGAGGTAAGGCGCCAGCGTTTCAGCGTCGGCGGCATAGCCCTTAGGGCCTAAGCGGGCGGCCAAGTGTGCGTAGAGGTCGGTCATTCGCCGAACGTAGAGCGCATCGGGCTGCGAATGAACTCACCTCCGTCATCCTGGGGCTTCGCGGAGCGAAGAGCCCAGGACCCAGGGGCCAGCGCGCGACTCGTAGCCCCTGGGTCCTGGGCTCATCCGCTTCCGCGCTCGCGCGCTCCAGCGAATGCCCCAGGATGACGGGGTGTGCGTTGCTAACGCGCCCGGTCTGCGTCCACCCGCCAGCTGATCTCGATCTCGCGCGAGATCAGGTCGTCGCCGGAGCCTTCGCCGATGCCGAAGTCGCGGCGGTCTAGTCGAATCGTGCCGGTGGCGGCGGCGCGGTCGCCTTCGATGGTCAGGCGGAAGGGCATCTCGACGTTACGGGTCTCGCCCTTGATGGTGAGATCGCCATCGACCTCGTAGCCGCCATCGCGGGCACGGAAGCGGGTCGAGCGGAAGCTGGCGACAGGGTGCGCAGCGGCGTCGAACCATTCCGGCCCCGGCAGCGCGCCATCGTGCGCGGCAATGCCGGTGATGGCCGAGCCGGTCTCGATGGTCACGACCACGCTGGAGCCGTCCAGATCGTTTGGGTCGAAGCGGATGTCGGCGCGCCAGCGCGCGAAGCGGCCGTTGAAATCGGTCGAGCCGCTCTCGTCCTCATAGACGTAGGCGAAGGTGATCGCGCTTGAGCGCTGATCGACACGCCAAGCCGTAACGCCGCCAGCAGGCACGAGCGTCGCTTCAGGCGCAAGCGGCGCTTCCGGCTCGGCGATCTCAATCGTGTAGGGCGCAGCCGGCGCGGCGCGCGATGCGATCTGCATCGCGTTGAAGCCCAGCGCGATCACCGCCACCGCCACCAAGGCCAGGCCACCGCCCAGCACAGCGAGCCGCAACGGACGCTTCGGCGCAGGCTCGCTCTCGCCCGGCGCGCGTAAGCCGGGGACCATGTGCGCCAGCACGGCGTCGCGATCGAACACATGATGCTTCAACGCCGCCGCCACGTGCAGAACGGCCAAGCCGATCATCGCAAAGGCTAGGATCGCATGCGTATTGAACGCGATATCGGCCGCATCCTCGCGCACATCGGCGGAGGCGCGGTCGAGGCCGAACAAATGCGGCACCTCGAACAGCCCAAACCAGCGCGTCGGCACAGCCAGCGGCGCATCGTCGTGGATCGACCAGCCAGCCGAGACAAAAAGCCAGCCTGACAAGGGAAGCCCAAGCATCAGCGCATAGAAGAGCCAATGCGTCGCTTCGGCCGCGAAGCGCTCCCAGTCCGGCATATGAGGCGGCAAAGCCGGCGGCGGGTTGAGCAAGCGCCAACCCAGCCGCACCAGGCTCAACGCCAGGATCGTCAGCCCCACCGACTTGTGCAGCTGATAAGCCTGAAACACGCCCTGGCTCGTATTGCCGTCCTCGGCTTGGATGTGCATCCAGAATCCGAGCGGCAGCATGAACAGGATCGCGGCGGCGATCGCCCAGTGCAGGACGATCGCCACCGCCGTGTAGCGTTGAGCCCGCTCGCTCATTTTAGTTCACCGGTTCGGCCGGCTGGCTCGGCGCCGGCAGTTCGCCTTGCGGATTCGGGCGATTGAACTCGGCTTCGATGACCAGTTCGACTTGATCGGACACGCCACTGTTCGGCGCGCCAGCTTGTGGCTGCAACACGTTGAGGCCGTAGGCCGAGCGTTGGATCACGCCGCGCGCCGAAAATCCGATGCCGGCAGTGGGGAAGCCCATCGGGTGCTGCGCCCAGCTTGCATTGTAGGTGACATCGAACGTCGCCGGCTGGGTGACGCCGCGAATGGTCAGATCGCCAGTGACGCGCCCGGTATTGGGGCCGGTTTGTTCAACACTGGTGGATGTGAAGGTCGCTGTCGCGAAGCCAGCGGAGTCCAGCCACTCGGAATTTTGCAACTCTTCGTCGAAGTCGCGGTCGCCACTATAAGGCGTGTCGAGCGAGGTGGTGTCGATGGTGATCGCCACCGTCGATTGCGCCGGCTCTTCGGCGTTGAAATTGAGCGTGCCGCTGACGCGATTGAAGCGCAGTTGGTAGTGCGAGAGGCCAAAGTGCAGCGCGCGCGCGTTCACCGTCGTGTGGTGCGGGTCGACCGCGTACTCGCCCGACGGCGCATCGATGGCGACATGCGCTGGCGGCGGTGTCGGCGTCTCGGCTGGTTGTGAGCAAGCGGCGAGCGCCAAAGCGGCGGCGGCGGCGGTCCAATACTTCATCAGGTTTCTCCCGGAGTGAAAGCGCACATGTAGACGGTTCCCCGGCGACTGGCACCGGGGCACACGAAGGTAACCAGGATTTAGGTGGGAGCTTCGGCGCGTCCACTGTGCATCGACGGACGCTGCGCCAAGCGGCTATGCTCCCGCGAGGAGACGCCATGACGTACGCCGCGCCGATCGCCGACATGCGCTTTGCGCTCGAGGCTTGCGCCGATTTGTGGCGCTTGCGCGACCGTTATCCCGATCTCGACGCCGAGACGCTCGCCGCCATCCTTGAAGGCGCGGGGCAACTCGCCAGCGAAACTTTGGCGCCAATCAATCGCAGCGGCGATCGCGCCGGCGTGACGCTGAAAGACGATGTCGTCACTGCCGCACCCGGCTTCCGCGAGGCGTACGAGGCGTTCAAAGCCGGCGGCTGGCAGGGGCTCGCCGCCGATCCGGCCTATGGTGGCCAAGGTCTGCCGCGCGCCGTGGCGCTCGCGGTGATGGAAACCGTGCACAGCGCCAATATGAGTTTCGGCCTGCTGCCGATGCTGACGCTCACCGCCATCGAAGCGATCGAAACGCACGGTGCGCTCGATCAAAAGCAACTCTATCTCGCAAAGCTCATCTCCGGCGAATGGTCCGGCACGATGAACCTGACCGAACCACAAGCCGGCTCCGATCTCGGCGCGCTGACCACCAAAGCTACGCCGCAAGCCGATGGCAGCTACGCCATCACCGGCCAAAAGATTTTCATCACCTGGGGTGAGCACGATCTCGCGCCGAACATCATCCACCTCGTGCTCGCGCGCATCGAAGGTGCGCCGGCCGGCTCGAAGGGGATCTCGATGTTCATCGTGCCGAAATTTCGCGACGAGGATGGCTCGCGCAACGCCGTGCGCTGCATTGGCCTCGAAGAGAAAATGGGCATCCACGCCTCGCCGACTTGTACGATGTCCTACGAAGGCGCGACTGGCTGGCTGATCGGCGAAGAAAATCGCGGCCTCGCCGCCATGTTCACGATGATGAATGCAGCCCGGCTCAATGTCGGCATGGAAGGCGTCGCGGTGGCGGAAGCGGCGTACCAAAAAGCGTTCGCCTATGCGCGCGAGCGTAAGCAGGGCGGGGCGCTGATCATCGAGCACCCTGACGTGCGCCGCATGCTGATGACCATGCGCGCCAAAACCCAAGCCGCCCGCGCCATCTGCTACGCCACCGCCGTCGCCGCCGACGCCGGCGACAAAGCCCGCGAAGATTTGCTCACGCCCATTGCAAAAGCCTGGAGCACCGATCTCGGCGTCGAAGCAGCCCACCTCGGCGTGCAGATTCACGGCGGCATGGGCTACGTCGAACAAGGCGGCGCGGCCCAATTCTACCGCGACGCCCGCATCGCCCCGATCTACGAAGGCACAAACGGCATCCAAGCCGTCGATCTCTACAGCCGCAAACTGCTCAGCGACCGCGGCGAGGCGATGTTTGCGTTGATCGATGAAGCGCGGGCGTTCGCGCCGCTTGGCTCCGCCGCCAACGCGCTCGCTGAAGCCACCGATTACATGCTCTCCGCATCGCGCGAAGATGCACTCTCCGGCGCCAGCGCCTACCTCGCGCTCGCAGGCGACGTGGTGGGCGGTCTGTTCTGGGCGCAGGGACTGAAACGTGCGCCGAACGCTGAGCGGCAAAAGCTGTTCAACTACTACGCCGCCACCGTCCTTGGGTCGACAAGCTGCCGTTTGCTACAGGTGCGGGTTGGGGCGAATGCGCTAGATTCTGTCTGAGACTACAGACATTGCCGCTTTAGAAAGCCCACCCCACGTGGTACTATGCGTCACAACTCGTTGGTATCGCCCTATGCAAGATAAGTCCTTCTTTCGAAAGCTGGAATCAGTCGATCGCATGATTGATAACGCCAGCCGTCCCCACGCCCAATCGGCAGCGGGCGAGAAGGAGTTGGGTTTCGTGAAGACCGCGAAGTTCGACGACTCGATCGCGATTAATGTCGTTCTTGAGCCCATAAAGCAGAGCGACGGGACTATCTCGTTGGGGGAATTGGCTCGCGCTTTGCCCAAATTGGACACTCAACTTCTAATTGGAAGTCTCTTAGAAGCGAAAAACACCGGTTACGTGAGCGTGTTGCCGGCGGGCGACGGCGAATTCGAAGTGACCTTAACAGATGCGGGCAGCAAGCTCCTCGAGTCTCATTAGGCGCCTCGACCGGGACACAGAGTCTCGGTCCCTAGAGGTCTTACTCCTCGTTCTCGCTCTCCTAGTCTTGATGCTGCTGGCCGTCGCGCGAACAAGTGTTGAACCGCGGACACCCGCCATGGCGGCGATTGCGCCCTTCTTCTGGGTGGCGGTGTTTGGCTTGCTTGTCGGCGCGACTGAACTCATTCAGCGTTATCGCGAAGAGCCTCTGTCTGCGCTCCGCACGCCAAGCGCCATCACCTATTTGTTGGTCAATGCTCTGGCGTCGATCCTCGCTTATTATTTGATCGACAAGCTGTTCGCTGCGGCGATCCCTGATCCGGTGGCGCGGGTCATAACGGCGGGTGTGGGCGGCATGGCGTTTCTGCGCTCGGCGGTACTCAAAGCGAGGGTGGGCGAACAGGACATTGCGGTGGGCCCTGCGGCCATGATTGATGCCTTGTTGTTCGCGGCCGACCGCGACGCTGATCGGCGTATGGCGTTGGACCGGATCGAGTTCGCAACACCGTTGATGCAGAGCATTAGCTTTGAACTGGCTTATGTGCCGATGAAGAGTTTGGCTCTCGGCTCGATGCAAAATCTGTCTGCGCCTGAGGTAGAACTCATTACGCAGCGCTTAGACAGGCTGGCCGACAGCGGGGATATTCCAGAAGACGACAAGGCGGTGCTATTGGCGCTTGCTTTGTCGGTCTTTGTCGGCCGCAGCGTGGTGGAGGCGATCGTGCGAGCCAATGCCACAAGATGGGATCGTGGCGCTGCCGAGTGGTTGGCTTCGCTGGATAAGACATCAACTGACCAAACAAAAGTCGATGAGGCAAAGACTGGGCAGTCAACGCCGGACAAGCCTGTGGCAGGGCAAACGTCTTCCGACCCTGCAAACGCCGACGGGAACGAGCCGTCCGACCCTCAAAATACCTGACCTAGAATTCGCCGCTGTCCGTTATCTCGGTTTCGCGCGCGTACTCGTCGCGCTAAGGTCCCGCCATGTCCATGGACGGCGTCGAAGACCAAGATATCCCGAACGAGCGCCCGGCGCGGCCGACGCTCATCTATCCCCTCGGCGATCCGCCCGACGCCGGCGTCGCGCGCGAGATTGCGCCGGGCGTGCATTGGATACGCATGCCGCTGCCGTTCGCGCTCAAATGGATCAATCTTTGGCTCATCGAAGATGGCGACGGCTGGACGATTGTGGATACCGGCGTGGCGCTCGAAGAAACCCGCGAGCATTGGCGTTCGATTTTCGAAGCCACGCTCAAGGGCAAGCCGGTCAAGCGCGTGATCTGCACGCACATGCATCCCGATCATATGGGCCTCGCCGGCTGGATCTGCCGCAAGTTTGGCGCGCAACTTTGGATGAGCCGGCTCGAATACATCACCGGCCGTATGCTCGTCGCCGACACTGGCCGCGAAGCGCCGGAAGAGGGCGTCAAATTCTATCGCGCCGCCGGCTGGGACGAGGACGCGCTCGATTCATACAAAATCCGCTTCGGCGGCTTCGGCAAAGCCGTCTCCCGCATGCCCGATGCCTACCGGCGCATCAGCGACGGCGACGTCATCGATATTGGCGGCAAGCCCTGGCGCGTCATCACCGGCAACGGCCATTGCCCCGAGCATGCCTGCCTCTGGCAAGAGGAGCTGAAGCTCTTCATCTCCGGCGACCAAGTGCTGCCGCGCATCTCCTCCAACGTCTCGGTGTTTCCAACCGAGCCCGACGGCGATCCGCTCACCGATTGGATCGACAGCTGCAAGAAGCTGCTCGCCGTCATGCCGAACGATGTTCTGGTGCTGCCGTCGCACAACGAGCCGTTCCTCGGCCTGCACGAGCGGCTGCAAAATCTCATCGACGGTCACGAGAAATCGCTCGCGCGTATCTTGAGCCGATTGAACGAACCCAAACGCGCCATCGACATTTTCGTCGCCATGTTTGCCCGCAAGATCGGCCCCGACCTGCTCGGCATGGCGACCGGTGAAGCGATTGCGCATCTAAACTGCCTCGTCGGTCGCGGCCTCGTGCGCCGTGTGCGCGATGAGCAGGGGGTGACGCGCTATGTCGCCGCCTGAAGGCGCCAATCCCGAACGCCGCTCCAACGGCGCGTTGATTTGCTTTTGCGTGGGTGCAGGTCTGGCGGCGCTCGGCTGGTTCTTCGGCGTCGGCGCCGTGATCGGCGCGGCACTCAGCGGCGGCAATCCCGCACTCGTCGTCGGCGGCGTCTTCGCCGCGATCGGCCTCACCGTGCTGGCCGGCCTGGGCTTTCTGCTGATGCTGATCGGCGGCGTCTGGATGCTGCTGCAAGTGATCGCCGACCAACGCGGCGAAGCCAGCGAAAAACGTTATCGCGACGTGGAGCGGTAGCGCGCGTAGCGCGGTTCAGAGATCAACTACGCACCTACTGAGACTACTCAGCGCGGATCGCGCGCCTCGGCTCCCAGGCGGAACCTGAACAGCGAGAGCTGCGTCGGCGCATCGACGCGCGCTCTAGGTTCGGCATAAAGCGCAGCTGCCAATGACACGTCTTGCCCGCCTCGTGACCGAGATATCGGCCTGCCGCGCTTGTGTGTTGCCGCACGAGCCGCGCCCGGTCGTGTGGGTGCATCCGGCGGCGCGCATTCTGATTGCCGGGCAGGCGCCTGGCCGGCGCGTGCATGAGAGCGGCATTCCTTGGAACGATCCATCGGGCGATCGCCTGCGCGATTGGCTGCAAATGGACCGCGAAACCTTCTACGACAAACGCACCATCGCGGTCGCGGCCATGGGGTTCTGCTATCCCGGTACGGTGAACGGCGCCGACTTGCCGCCGCGCCGGGAATGCGCGCCGCTCTGGCGGCCGCGTCTTTTACCGCTGCTCCGAAACGTTCGTCTCACCCTGCTCGTCGGATCGTACGCGCAGCGCTATCATCTGGGACTCGCGGCCAAGCGGACGCTGGGGGAAACGGTCGCCGCTTGGCGCGACTATTCCGCCGACGTCATGCCTTTGCCGCATCCATCGTGGCGGAATAGTGCATGGCTAAAGCGCAATCCATGGTTCGAAACGGACGTCTTGCCGGAGTTGCGGCGAAGGGTTTCATTGGCCTTGTCGTGATGCTGCTCGCCGCCTGCGTGCCGACGGTGCAGCGCGCGGGCTCGCCGCTGGCGAACTTCGAAGGGCCGCGCTTCGATGCCGCGAACGAGCATTTTGTGTCGTTCGATGGGACCGCGCTCGGCTTGACCGCGTGGTTGCCGGCAAATGATGCGCCGCCGACAGCCGTGATCATCGGCCTGCACGGCATGAACGATTACGCCAACACTTTCTATCTCGCTGGTCCCTGGTTCGCGGAACGTGGCGTTGCGCTCTACGCTTATGACGCGCGCGGCTTCGGCCGTTCGCCGCGCCGCGGCGTGTGGGGCGGCGAGCGCTTAATGACGGAAGATCTCCGCACCGCCATCGCCGTTGCCCGCCGCGCGCATCCGAATGTGCCCATCGCCGTGCTCGGCGACTCCATGGGGGCGGCGACCGCCATCGCGACCTTCGGCTCCGACAATCCGCCGAACGCCGATCGCCTGATCCTTGTCGCGCCCGCCGTGTGGGGCTGGTCGACGATGCCGGATGCGTACGCCATGACGCTCTGGGTCGGCGCACACACGTTTCCGTGGCGTGCGGTCCAGCCGCCGCGCGGCGTCGTGCGCACGCGCACGGCGTCCGACAATGAGGAGGCGCTGCTGCAAGCGGGCCGGGCCCCGTATATGATTTGGCGCACGCGCATCGACACGCTTTACGGCCTCGTCGGCTTGATGGAGCGCGCTTCCGAGCGCGCCGGCGAACTCGATGGCGATGTGCTGTTTCTCTACGGCGCCAATGATCAGATCATCCCGCGCAACTCCGCCATAGCCGCCGCGCGCCGTCTGCCCGCCAGCGCCCGCACGGCGTTCTACGAAAATGGCTGGCACTGGCTTTTGCGCGATCTCCAGCGCGAGGTGGTGTTCGAGGACATTCTGGCGTTCGTCCGCGACCCCGATGCACCGCTGCCTTCGGATGCGCCGCCACTTTTGCCGGTCGTCCAAGCAGTTCGTTAACGGGACGGTCTTATGCTAGCCGCACTATGGCGGCTCTTAACGCTTTGTTTGACAAAAAGAAGCTGGCGCTCACGCGCGCGAAGCTGCGCGCCTGGTGGGATGGCGCAGCCTATGACGAAGAGGCGGCTCTGGCCGCCTACGAAGCCAAGCTCGCCGCCGACGCCGCCAACACGGCCAACGAAAATGCCAGCGATGTCGAAGACGAATTGTTCGACGAAATTCCTTATGAAATGCCGCCGCGCCTTGCAGCGCTTGCGCTGCTCTGGGGCGATAACCGCGTCCGACCGGGCGACGCCACCAGTGAGGGCTTAGAGCCGGCCCGCTTGGGATTGGAGGCCGGCAGCATACTCGCCGTACTCGGCCCTGGTCTCTCGGCGCCGGTCGAAGCCCTCGCTGCCGCCCATCCCGGCCCGATAGAAGTTTTCGAATGGCGCGACGAAACCTTGGACGCGCTCAAGCATGGCGTGAAGCAAGCCAAGCTGACCGATCGCGTCAACGTCGCGCGCATCGATCTCGAAGCGCACGTGTTCACGCCCGCATCGTTCGACGGCATCCTCAGTATCGACGATTTCGCTTATTGTGGTTTCCCGCCTCACTTGGCGCAGCAGCTGATGAAGAGCTTGAAGCCGGGCGCCTGCGCTGTCGTCGAAGTTTATGTCGGCCTGAAGAGCCAGGAACTGGCTTCCGCGTTTGCTTCGTCCTTCGCCGAACCGCAAATCCGCGCACACGGCGATGTGTTGCAGGTGTTCAAGGACACCGGCTTTGCGCTCGAAGCCGACGAAGATCTGACCGACGAATTCCTCGCCACCGCGCGGCAAGCGTTCAAAAAACTTGGCGAGCGCCTGACGCAAGCCGGAGGCATTGAGCCGTCTTCGGCGCGGGAACTAGCGTGGGAGACGGAAGCGTGGCGCATGCGCCTGAAGCTGCTGGCGCAGCGCCGTCTGGAACGACGCCGTTTCGTGCTGCGCAAACCCGTCGATGGACCGCTCGGTCAAGCCGAAAACACGAACGCGCCCGCGGGCTGAAGCTCAACGTCCACCGTTTCGCCAAGCGCGCTCCGCGCCGGCGTCAGCACCCGCCAAACCACACCGCCAGCTTCGATGCGCACCAAATCATGCGCGCCATGCGGCCGCACATCGAGAACGCGCGCCGTGCTACCAGGCCGCAACGCAATCGTTTCAGCGCGCACAGCCGCCCGCGCGCGCGCGCCGTTTGCGAGGCTGGTAGCGACGCTGCCGAATGGGGTCACCACAGCGCCATTCTGGCAAACCCCGTCGAACACATTAATGGTCCCGAGCGCGGCGGCGACATCGAGCGACGCCGGTTGATCATACGCAGTGCGCGGCGCCGCTTCCTGCAACAAGCGTCCGCCTTTGAGGATGGCCAGCCGATCGGCGACTTGCAGCGCATCTTCCGCATCGTGGGTGACGAACAGTGTCGTCGTGCCGGTCTCGGCCAAGGTTGCCAACGTCGCGTCGCGCAGTTCGGCGCGTTGCACCGGATCGAGTCCGGAGAATGGCTCGTCGAGCAGCACGGCCCGCGGCTTTGGCGCGAGCGCCCGCGCCAGCGCCACGCGCTGTTGTTCGCCGCCGGAGAGTTCATGCGGAAACGCGCCAGCGCGATGCCTGAGGCCGACGCGATCGAGCCACGCGAGCGATAGCCCATCGCGATCCGCGCGCGACAGTTTGTTCAAGCCGAAAGCGACATTGGCGCCGGCATTCAAATGCGGAAACAGCGAATAGTCCTGAAACACCATGCCAATGCGGCGCTGCTCCGTCGCCAGCAGCTTGCTGGGCGCGGAGACGATCTCCGCTCCGATGAAGATCTCGCCAGCATCCGGCGCTTCGAGGCCCGCGATCAAGCGCAGAATGGTGGACTTGCCCGAGCCCGAAGGTCCGAGCAGCGCCAGCACTTTGCCTTCGGGCGCGGAGAGCGAGACATCGTCGAGCGCCCAGGCGCCTTCATAAGCGCGCCGCACATTGCGAAGCGTGACTGTACTCATCGCTGACCCGCCCGCGCGCGACCGATGCCGCGCGTTAAAATGAGGATGGGCGCAAGGCCCGCGATGAAGATGAGCAGAGATGGCGCCGCTGCTTGCAGCAGCCGTTCGTCCGAGGCGTAGGAATAGGCACGCACCGCGAGCGTGTCGAAATCGAACGGCCGAAGCAGCAACGTCGCCGGCAATTCTTTCAGGATTTCGACGAAGAGGATCAGAGCCGCCGCGCCGAGGCTTGGCGCAGCGATTGGCAGATCGACGCTCACCATGCGTCGCCAAGGCCCAGCGCCTAACGTGCGCGCCGAAGCGTCGAGCCCCTTCGACAAACGCGCAAGCCCCGCATCGATCGGCTGCACACCCGCCGCCGCAAAGCGCGCGGCGTAGGTCCAGAAAAGCGCCGTCAGCGCGAGACCGGCGCTCAGTCCGCCGATCCAACCAGCACTGCGCGCGGCGCCAAATAATGCCAACGCCCCGATCGCAATCACTGCGCCAGGGGCCGCGTATCCCATCGCAGCGGCGAACATCGAAATCTTGCCCACGCTGCGCGACCGCTGCGCGCTGATGGCGATCGCAATCGCCAGCGCCAGCGTGATGAGCGCGCCGGCGGCGGCAAGGATGATGGTGTTTGCGAATGGTTGCGCGACGTCGCCAAGATTGCCGTGCAACAACGCCAAGCGCCCGAGCCACGCCAGCGGCAGGATAGCGCCGAAGATGACCAGTGCTGCGCAAAACAGCGCGGCCAGGAAGCCGGGCAGCGCCGCAAGCCGATAGCGCGGCAAAGCGCGCCAGCGGGTCGAGCCACCGGCAAACGCGGCGCGCCCGCGCGCCCAACGCTCGGCCAACAGAAACACGATTGCAGCTGCCAACAGCACAGCCGCGATCTGTAGCGCCGCATCAAGGGCGCCATGCGCATACCAAGCGCGGAAGACAGCGGTCGATAGAGTCGTCAGGCCAAAATGGTAAGCCGCGCCATAGTCAGCCGCGATCTCCATCATCGCCAACGCCGCGCCCGCTGCGATCCCGGGTCGTGCGAGCGGCAGCGCGACGCGCCAAAACACATGCGCCGGCGTCGCGCCCAATGTCCGCGCCGCTTCGAGTGCGCAGGTTGATTGGCTGGCGAACGCCGCGCGCGCGGCCAGATAGACGTATGGATAGAGGCCGATCGCATAAACGAACGCCGCGCCCCAAAGGCCGCGCACTTCGATCGCCGAACCGCCAGCCCAGGTCATGCCAGTATAGGCGTAAGCCAACACATAACTCGGCGCCGCGAGCGGCACGACGAGCAGCCATTCGAAAATCCCGCGTCCGGGAAAGCGGCACAAGCTCACCAGCCACGCAGCGCTCGCGCCGAACAACACCGCGCCAGCGCCTCCGATCAAGACGACAAGCGCCGTACCGATCGCGCCATCACGTAAGAGATCGCCGCCGAACGACGCATCCGCGCCGCCAGGCGCTAACGCAAAGCCGATCACTGCAATCGCGGGCGCAGCGCAAATGATCGTCGCCGCCGTCGCCGCAAGCGCAACGCCGTCGATCGCGAAGCCCCGTCCTCGCCGCGCCGCTTGAGCGTTTATCGCCAGCCGACTTCCTCGAAGATACGCGCCGCCGCCGCCTGATGCCGCCCCAGCGCGTCGAGCGGAATGCTCTCTTCGCGGAAGCTGCCGAGCGCTGCAAGCTCCGGCGCGGGCGTGATGCTCGGGCGGATCGGGAATTCGGTGTTGAGTGGCGCGATCAAGTTCTGCGCCGCATCGCTGACGAGATACTCGAGAAACTGCTTCGCCCGACCGGGGCGCTTAGCGTGCAGGGTGATCCCGCCGCCGGAGATATTGACGTGCGTGCCGCCCGTCAGTTGATCGGGGAAGACGAGGCCGACGCGCGCTGCGGCCTCACGCTCAGCGGCATCTTCGGACTTCAGCAGCCGCACATAATAATAGTGGTTCACCAAAGTCGCCTGCGCTTCGCCGGCGGCGACGGCTTTGATCTGATCGGTGTCGCTGCCTTGCGGTTCGCGCACGAAGTTGGCGCGCACGCCCGCCGCCCACTGGCGTGCATTGTCTGCGCCTTGTCGCTCGATCCGCGAAGCCAGGGTCGAGAGCTGATAGGTGTTGGTGGACGAGCGCATCACGATCTGTCCGCGGAAGCGCGCATTGGCGAGATCGTCATAGCTCGCGATTTGCTCGGGTTGCACGGCGTCCTTGCGATAGATGACGACGCGCGCACGCTTGGTGAAGCCCCAGAATGCGCCGTCAGGATCGCGCAGATTTTCCGGCACGCCTTGCTCAAGCGCTGGCGAGGTCACGTTCTGCAGCAAGCCGGCTTCCTTGACGCGCCAGAGATTGCCGGCATCGGCGCTGACGAAGAGATCGGCCTCGGTCGCGTCGCCTTCGGCGCGGATGCGTTCGAGCAATTGCTCGGCATTGCCGGTCAGCGCGCGCACGGCGACGCCGCTCGCTTCTTCGAACGCGGCGTAAAGCTGGCGGTCAGCGTCGTAATGGCGGGCGGTGTAGAGGTTGACGAAGTTCTCTTCGTCGCCGCCGCTGCCGCCGGTTGGATTGCACGCGGCCAAGGCCACGGCTGAAGCGCCCAGCGCGAACGTGCGGCGGCTAAGTGAGAAAGACAGGGCGGCCTCCAACGGAAATTTGCGAACCGTTCGCAATTGCGCAGGTTGGAGGCGGCAGGTCAAGCCCAAGGGCAGGGCGGCTTGACGCAGGCTGGCCCGCGATTATGGTCCGCGCCCTTCGAGGCGGGCGAAAACCCCGCTTCGGGCGCGTAGCTCAGCGGGAGAGCACTCCCTTCACACGGGAGGGGTCACAGGTTCAATCCCTGTCGCGCCCACCATCCCTTTTCCACCCGCAGAAAAGTTGGCCAAAGCCATGAATGGCAAGGCTAAATCAGCGGTTCTAAACCCCTCATTTCGCGCATATTGCAGATGTCCCGCAAAAGCCAGTTTCAGCACCGCGCGCTTGTGCTCGATGCGCTCAGAATCCCAAAGTTTCCAAGGCTCTGCGAGGAAGGTGAGAGCGGTTCTAAGTGATTGCTCGAAACTCTGGAGCGGCTGCGCGCTACGGGCGAGCTTTTCGGTTATTTCCAGCTTCTCTTTGGTGAGCTTTTCGATGCGCTCTTCGAGCGCGTGCGCTACGAGTTGGCTACGCCGCTCATAAGAAGATGGCGACTTGGATGGCGCTGGCCCATTTGCGTCAATCGTCATCATCAGGCTCGTGGCCGACATGCGGCTTTATGCAGACAGTCGCGGCTGCCATACGGACACAACGGCTGCAGGGAATCGGGATTTTGGACGGAGAAGACAGGTTCATGAGCGCCACGATCGAGATGGTTGATGACATCGCTATTGTGAAAATGGATGATGGCAGAGCAAACGCGCTAAATGCTGCGATGCTGCTTGCGTTGAACCAGTGCCTCGATCGAGCAGAACGAGGGGCGAAAGCCATTGTGCTTGTCGGACGCGAACAGCGTTTTTCTGGTGGATTCGACCTCGCTGTGCTGGCGAGCGCGCCGCCTGTCGCCGTACGAAATCTTGTGCTGGAAGGTGGGCGTCTGGCGATGCGTCTCTATGGGTTTCCGATCCCTGTCGTGGCTGCCTGCACTGGGCATGCTATCGCTATGGGCAGCCTTCTTTTGCTGGCCTGCGATATCCGCATCGGCGCCATCGGGCCGTTCAAGATCGGCGCGAATGAAACGACGCTTAAGATGACTTTGCCTAAATTTGCTGTTGAGTTGCTCAAGGCGCGAATTAGTCCGTGTCAACGCCGGACCAAAAATACATCACGCGGGCGGCGTAAAAGTACATCACTGACGGTGGATGCAGGTGTTAACGCAGAGGGCCCCCGATCGGGGGCCCTCTGCGTTTCGGCGGCGATATTGAGCAAGCTCAGGGGTCGAGGATTTCGCCGGTTTCAGGATCGAAGGCGGGCTCCGGCGGCGGCTCGGTCTGCGCGGCCGCGCGGCGACGGGCTTTTGAATGTTTCAGGCGGAAGCTGTCGCCGTTGAATTCGAGGATGTGGACGTGATGGGTGAGCCGGTCGAGCAGCGCGCCTGTCAGTCGCTCCGAT